>ENA-UOWE01000395-UOWE01000395.1-activated-sludge-metagenome-genome-assembly--contig:-NODE-395-length-64165-cov-7.637233_pt1 | contig 64165 bp, 49 predicted proteins | sample MGYA00249841_ERZ761562 | MGnify/ENA primary metagenome ERZ761562 (study PRJEB28883, sample SAMN05720200) | activated sludge metagenome | isolation source: Anaerobic digester | place: Japan...
AAGCCCTTACAACAGCATGATTTCTCATTGTGCCACCCTGAACAACTATATTATCGCCAAGTTCAGAAACGTCTTTAATTTTGAGTACTTTGTATAAGCAGTTTTTAACTACAGAATAAGCCAAACCTGCAGAAATATCGGCAACAGAAGCTCCTTCACGAAGAAATTGCTTTACTTTTGAATTCATGAACACGGTACAACGTGTACCAAGGTCACAGGGAGCATTTGCATTGCATGCCAACGTTGCAAAGTTAGCTGCAGTATAGTTAAGCGATTTGGCAAAACCTTCAATGAAAGAACCACAGCCTGATGAGCAAGCTTCATTAATTTCAAGCCTGTTAATAGCGCCATTTTCAACAAAGATAGCTTTCATATCCTGGCCACCAATATCGAGGATGAAGGATACTTTAGGATTAAACTTTTGAGCTGCGGAATAATGGGCAATGGTTTCAACTATTCCATGATCTATGTTATATGCAGCTTTAACAAGGTCTTCACCATATCCGGTTACGCTGGATGCAACAATGTGAATATCTTTCTTGGCACTATTTGCTAAGACAAGAAATTCACTAAGCCCTTCAGATATTGTTTTTAAAGGATTTCCTTTGTTTCGTGAGTAAAATTGAAAAACGATACGTTCTTTATCGTCAATAGCTACAATCTTAGTAGTAGTAGAACCAGAGTCTATACCAATAAAACATTCGTTGCCCTCAAGTTTTTCAAGTGTTATACTTTCCAAACGATGGTTTTGCTTTAGGGCAATCCATTGTTCAAGTTCAGCCTGATTGTCAAAAAGCTTATTTAACCTGCCTTTAGAAATACTATGAGGCTGTTTGTTAATGCTTTCAATTTTTTCAATTAAGCTATTCAATAAAACAGCTTTTTCATCTTGTTTTTCGGTTAAAGCACATCCAAAAGCCGGTATTAATGCAGCATTTTCAGAAATAATATAATCTTCGTCTTTTAGTTTAAGATAATTTACAAAAGCCTGACGAAGTGCAGGGATAAACGCTAAAGGCCCACCACAGAAAAATATTTTTGGAAGAGGCTCTGTACCCCGTGAAAGAGAAGTTATTGTTTGTAAAGCTACAGCATGAAATACAGATGCTGAAATATCGGCTATGCTAACATTACGTGCAATAAGGTTTTGGACATCAGTTTTTGAAAAAACACCACAACGAGAAGCTATCGGGTAAATTTTCCCTGCAGACAAAGCCTGGCGGCTCATTTCTGCAATATCCACAGCTAAAATGGTTGCCATTTGGTCGATGAATGCCCCGGTACCTCCTGCACAGCTTCCATTCATACGGATATCAGGGATACTGCCAGCTTTAAGAAAAACCATTTTTGTGTCTTCTCCGCCAATATCAATGAGCGTTTGAATTTCACGGTGTTTGTGGGAGATATAATCTGTTGCTGCAATAACTTCCTGAGCAAATTGCAGGCCATAGCGTTCAGATACGCCCATGCCGGCCGAACCAGTTACACAAACAGCAATAGCTTGGTTGCCAACTACACAGAAGGCTTTTTTAAGTATGTCGGTCAAAGCACTGCTGATATTGGCGTGATGCCTCTGATAATCTGAAAACAGGACTTTGTCTTTTTTCTCATCCAGAACTACCATTTTAATGGTAGTTGAGCCTATGTCGATACCGCAATGAAGTGGCTGGTTGGTCATAATATAGGGTTCACTTAAAATAAAAACACAAATATAGGTATTTTATGTTTTTTAACAAAAAGCGAGTTGACTATGGATGAAAGGTTGAACTTAGTTGGAAGCGCAAAATCTTTTGCAACGGTTTTAAAAAAGCCAATAAAAGGATTATTTTTGTTTTGTAATGTTGCTAATTATTCTGTTAAGACTAATTGAGCAGGTATAAAAATAAGTATGAGCCCTTATTCTGACCGTAAAGAAGATTTTATTATAAAACCCGATTATTTATCTCCAGTTAAAGTTTATAGTATCGTCAGGCCTGCTATCGAAACTGGCTATGTTTACAATTTTACCTCAGATAGCGGGTTATTTTATGAAGTCCGGTTTGCGCCCAAAGTGGACAATATACTTGGTATGGTGGTCAATTTTACTGTGGATAGCGATGAGTTTGACAGCGACTATCCGGTAACCAACAGAGGCGAGGTATATAATATCATTGCCACAGTTATAGAAATTATCAGGATATTTCATCATTTTCACAACTTTACTACATCGTACGAATTTTCTGGGGAATTCAAAGAAAACGAATCAAAAACTGAGCATAATGCCAGTATCCGTTCCCGTCTTTATTTGCGTTATGCCCCAATAGTACTTAGTAGTAATTGGAAAGCCCAAATTACCGGGAATAAAGTATTACTTAAGAAGGTGAAGTAATGAATCCCTTATTAGAAGTAAAAAACCTCTGTATTAGTTTTAACAATTCAGGCAAAGCTGTAGATAATCTTTCATTTTCATTGCCAGTAGGCCAAACATTAGGCATTGTAGGAGAGTCGGGCTCAGGAAAGTCTGTTACAGGATTGGCTATAACTCGTCTTTTGCCTAAAACCACAAATATTTCAGGACAAATTCTTGCACCTCACAATTGGCTTGATAATGCTGCTGATGATTATATTGATTTACTTCAGTTACCTGAAAAATCAATGATTAAGCTACGAGGTAAACGAATATCTTTTATTTTTCAAGAACCGATGACAGCATTGAACCCTTCAATGCATTGTGGTAAGCAGATAGAAGAAATATTAAAGTTGCACAAAATAGTAGAGAAAAGCAATTTGATTGAAAGACAATTGCAATTGCTCAAGGATGTTCAACTTCCAAACCCCGAAATTGTTTTAAAAAAATATCCCCATCAACTTTCAGGAGGGCAAAGGCAACGGTTGATGATAGCTATGGCAATGGCAGCAAATCCGGACATTATTATTGCAGACGAGCCTACAACAGCTTTGGATGTTACGGTTCAGTTTGAGATACTTGAATTGCTCAAGCAAATGAAGCAGGAGCGGAACCTCACCATGATATTTATCTCGCACGACCTGAATGTCATCAGCCATATAGCCGATAATGTGCTGGTGATGCGACATGGCAACATGATGGAGCAAGGCACTGTCAGGCAAGTGATGAATAATCCGCAACATTTATACACCAAAGCATTGCTCGAAAGTAAACCTTCATTTCATTCAAGGCCTGTTAAATTGCCTACAGTAGATGATTTTATTGATGAAAAGCCTTTTTATAAAGAAGAAGAAAGTATTGAGTTACGAAAAGAAAAGCAAAATAAAATATACAATGCCCGGCCGCTCATAGAAATAAGTAATTTGAATGTAGGCTTCTCGTTAAAATCCTTATTTAACAAACAACAAACTTTGATATTGAGAGGTATTGACCTGAAAATATGGAAAGGCGAAACGCTTGGCCTTGTAGGTGGCTCGGGAAGCGGAAAAACTACATTAGGAAGAACTTTAATGCAGTTAATAGAAGGATATCAGGGCAACATTAAGTATGAGGGAAAAAAAATAAAAGACTTTTCGAAGAACGAAATGCTGAAGTTCAGGCAGAAAGTCCAATTGGTTTTTCAAGACCCTTATTCTTCATTAAATCCTTATCAGACCATTGGGCAATCTATAACTGAGCCAATAATTGTGCATAATTTGTATAAAAATAATTCAGAAGTACGTAACAGAGCTATAGAACTGATGCAAATGACCCGCATACAGCCCGAATGGTATAGCCGGTATCCACATCAACTTTCGGGAGGACAGCGTCAGCGGGTAGTTATTGCTCGGGCATTAGCATTAAACCCAGAAGTGCTAATCTGCGACGAATCGGTATCTGCGCTGGACGTTTCTGTACAAGCACAAGTGCTTAACCTGCTCAACGAACTAAAAGAAAAGATAGGGCTTACATATATTTTCATTTCGCATGACCTGGCAGTTGTTAAGTATATGTCTGATCGTATTGTTGTACTTGACAAAGGGCTTATTGTTGAAGATAACGAAGCTGACGAATTGTGCCAAAATCCTGCACATCCATATACTCAAAGGCTGTTAAGTGCGGCAAAAATGGAATAAATATTTTCTAACAATAAAAGTTTATTTATTCATCAATAAATATATTTTTGTATTCTCAAGAGTATCACATTATTGGATAGGATAATTTTTAAAAAGATAAGTAAAGACAGGGATTGAAAAATGAAAACTAAACTTATAATTGTTTCAGTCATTTTTATTGGCCTTTTCAGTATTTTCATGCTGAAAGGGCTGAGTTCTTATCCCGAAAAACCAAAAATGGAGCTCAACCCAGCTCCTGTGAAATCTGAATTAGAGGCATTATATGCTTTATACGATAGTGTAATGCGTGCCGAAATGGATTCGACAGGTGTTGTTGGGGCCAGCGTGGCCATTGTTTACAACAATAAAATAGACTTCCTCAAATGTTACGGAGTTAAAAAAGTAGGAGAAACCGATTCGATAAACCCGCAAACAGTGTTCAGGCTTGCTTCGGTTTCAAAGGCTGTTACAGGCGTTTTGGCGGGATTGTTGGATAACGAAGGTGTTATCAGCCTCAATGATAAAGTAATTGATTATATTCCTGATTTTAAATTAAAAAGCGCTGTCAATACAAATAACTTGCGTATAAAAAATATCCTGAGCCACACTTCGGGGCTTACTCCTCATGCTTTTGACAACCTTGTAGAGCAAAAAATGCCTTTCAATAAGCTAATGTACAATTTGAGTAAAGCTGAAATATCTGGAAAACCTGGACAATTATATAGTTATCAGAATGTAATGTATAGTTTATTTGACACTATAGCTTCGGTTAAAACATCAAAGCCTTATGGAGAGCTTATGTCGGAAAAGATTTTCAAGCCTTTCAATATGTATAATGCATCAACCAGTTACGAGTCTTTTAAAAACAACGACAATATTGCCTATCCGCACAAATGGACCAAAAACGGGTATAAGCCAATTCCTCTTAATCAAGGCTATTATTCCACCATATCAGCAGCCGGGGTGAATGCCAGCATTTCGGACATGGCCAGTTTTTTGTTAAAGCTTTTAAGAACAGACAGTTTGTCTTTAGACTCTGGTGTAATCCGCACTATATTTACACCACAAGTGGTTACTCCGCTAAACAGGCATTATTTTAAGGAGTGGGGAAAAGTTGCTTCCAGGCAATATGGCATTGGCTGGAGGATTATCGAATATAAAGGCCATCAACTGGCCTATCATGGAGGCTTTATACAGGGTTACAGGGCAGAAATAGCATTGTGTCGGGAGATGAACGTTGGCATTGTGTTTTTGACCAATTCACCCAACAAAGCAGCTACCATAAGTATCCCTACTTTTTTGAATATGTTTTTCGACCTGAAAGAAAAAGGCGTATTAGCTGCCAAATAAAACAGGGCTCTAAAGCAGCTTATCTGCTGTTGTTATAAAATTATTCGAACCCAAATGATGAATTGTCTTTGCGTTCAGATTCTCGGAAAGCAGACGGCCTTTATAGGCATCTTTTTGGCCGAAGGCATTGATTACATCACCTAATACTATTCCTACTGTTTCTTGCATTACTACTGAATGCAGGTTGCATTCGAGATAAGCAATACAATCCAAAGGCAAAGCTATTTTCAGAACCGGGCTTTCAAAGGTTGATAAATGGAGATGCTCAATTTTATTGACCTTATGGCCAGAACAAGAGCCAAGTTCTTTTACCATTTCTACCTGATTAGCTGAAGGCAAAGCAATGACAAATTTTTTTGTATCAATAATATTGGCATAAGTTTTATGTTGCAAGTCACTAACAAAAAGCAGACGTGTGGTTTTGTCATAGTCCACCGGGCAATGCCATGCAATAGGAGCCATATTGTAAATACCTTCAGAAGACACAGTGCATACTATAATCAGTCCTCCCGAATTGAGGAGTTGATAAGCTTTTTCATTTTTGACAGCTTGAAAATTTTCCATTATTAGCATGAGTTCAGATTAAACATTTCTATCTTTTGCTTAAAAGCAAAAGTACTACAAATAAAATGCTAAAGGTCAAAGATTTATCGTAAATGGGCTAAAAAAGATTTTTATTCTCATCAGGACATTGCTTGCGGAACCTTTAAATCATTTATTTCTTCCCAAAGCTTTTGAAATAGTTACCGGGAATTTCTTACATTGTCACCCAAACCGCCCCATTAATAAAGAGTTTGCGTGTTTAGGCGTTTTATAATTTTTTTCAAGGCCATTACCGGAAACTATTTTTGAAAAAAACTCCAATATTGACATTTTGGCAAAAAGAATTGTTTTTATAATTTTAAAATATCATCTTTGATTAAATTTACATTTACTACAAGTAACTGAAAATATACTATTCATGGCACACTGCATAATAAAAAACATTTTGTTCATTACTGTTCTTTTTTTAACGTTCGCATGCCGAAACGAAAGCAACTCTAATGTTACCTTAACAGAAGAAGACACACTTGTCAATACTGAAGAAGTAGTGGCTAAAGCCCGAAGTGTTTTTTACCGGATGTATTTACCTAATGAGATGTATAAGGTTTTTGAAAAAGCCGGGGCTATTTATTCGCCCGAAATTCTGAACCCCGTAGAAAACGTCAATTTATACGAGTCGAGTACCAAAGCCGCCCTTAATTTGGGTGTTTATGGCGTTGACCTTAGCTACAATAAGATTTTTGGGCAAAACCAAAAAACATTGCTCTATTTTACAGTAATACACAAACTTTCACAACAGCTTGGCATCCCGGACAATATTTTTTCGCAAGCATTGAAAAAAATGGAGCAAAACTTGTCAAATCGTGACTCATTAACAGAGTATGCCACAGATGTTTTTTCTTCTACACATAAGTTTCTTAACGAAAACGACAGGAAATCAACAGCAGCACTGATTATAGCTGGTGGCTGGATTGAAGCGCTATACATTGCCTCACAAATATCTGATGACGATGTAGAAAACAAAGAAATCATAGAGCGTATAGCATTCCAAAAATATTCTTTACGTTCGCTCATGTCTATGCTTGCCAACTATCAGGCCGAACCTTCGGTAAACAGGTATTATCTTATGTTCAAAGCATTGAATAATGCATACAACGAATTTGAAATATACTATTTCCCGGATGATGTTTCAATTGATACTATTAACAAGCTTATCAATGCTAAAAAAGTAAACATTGATTTGCCGGCCGGGAAAATTGAAAAAATCAAAAAGATTATTGCCCAAATCCGTCAGGAGATTACCATGTAGCCTCAACGTATTGACATAATTTTTGAAGCCACTGCTTTTGCAGCATCAGAGCCCAAAAAAGCTACAAGCCCTCTGCGCAGCTCTTCTGCAAGGGCAGGCAAATGAACCGGTGCAATAGATTCTTCATTTATTCCAAGCTTAGCGGCCTGACTCTTGAGGGTACCTTTTGTCATCATATCTCCAATCAAAGGGACTAGAATTTCATATATTTTTTGCGCGTATATATTAGTATATGAGCTCATAATTATTGTGCATTAACAGATTCAACTAATTCTTTTTGATACAAACCGGCAAGACCAATGACCAGGTAACCTACATGCCATAAAACATCAATAAGGTTGCCATTTCCATAAATATCCAGCCAACCTAAATAAGCATATAACATATCGGCCATTGTAAAGCAAACAAACCCGATGGACAACATGCGCATTGGCAAGGAAATAGCAGCCCGTCCAAAAAGCGTAGTTATGTAAAACAGTATAATTGCAGGAATAACTGTTAACAAATCTGCTATTGGATAATACATATAAAAAAGTTTTGTAATATCATCTGATTCATTATCAGACAAAATGGGAATAAGCAGAAAATAGGCCATTGCCACAAAAACGACGAAAGAACTGGCAGCAATAATGGCATAAACTTTCATTTTTCCCAGTGGAAAGCCACTCCTTTTATAACCAAAAAACATCATAAACAAACCTGCAAATAAAGGAATATAAGCTGTACACCAGAAAATATCAGCTAAAGAAGGGAAATACTCATTCATATCAATTTTAAATCCAATTTCGAGAATGGCATAAGTGGTTTCTGCCAAAAAATCAAAAAAGATACCAATAAAAATAAGCACCCAGCTTACCCGGGCAAAATCTATTTCTTTAAAAGCTTTGAAGGTATGATACAAACATACAACGGCAATAAATGATGTCAATACGGGCAATGTATCACTTACATACTGCAATACAGAAGGCCCGCCCCACTGTCCCAGATAATATACCACATTTAAAACTGTTAATACAGCAATAAAAATCAAAAGCAATTTAGACTTTTTCATACATTGTAATTGTGTTGGTTTTATATTTAAATGTAAGCCTTTTTTTTCAAATATTCAAGCTCAAGATAAGATTAGCCCTTTAGATAATAAAACTTAAGCATTAGCCTATCAGTTTTTTTCGTATATTTAACTAAATGTAAGATAATTGCATGTTTGTTTTACTTAATACAAACTCAAAATCGAAAACTATGAAAGCTATATTTTTCGCCTCTTTCTTAGCCATTGTCTTGGTTAATACCTGGGCGCAGGAAAAAGATTCGTCAGGCCTGAGTTTGAATCTTGGAGCTGATGTTGTAAGCCGCTATATCTGGCGTGGCCAGGCCAATAGCTCCTCACCGGCCATCCAGCCAACTTTAAGCCTTAATTATAAAAACATAAGCTTTGGCAGTTGGGCTTCCTATACCACTTCCAATAACGACTTACAGGAGGTTGATCTTTTCCTGACCTATAAAATTGGAGGATTTACAGTAGGGTTGAACGATTACTTCATGTCATCAGATAGTTTGGACGACCTATATTTTAATTGGAAAAACAAAGAAACAGGCCATACGTTGGAGCCTTTCATTACTTATTCAGAAATTGCTGGTACGCCATTAAGCCTCACTGCTGCGGTATTTGCGTATGGCGATGATTTAGATGAAAATGAAGACAACTATTATTCAAGCTATTTGGAACTTAGCTTTGCCAAAACCTTAGGAAACATTGACTACAACATTTTTTGTGGCGGGACTTTCGGGAAAGGTTATTATGCCGATGATATGAACATTGTAAATGTCGGCATCACTCTGACCAAGACAATAGAAATAACGCCAAGCTTTTCACTGCCTTGTAATGGTTCATTTGTGATAAACCCAAGTACCGAAAATGTTTTTGTTGTTTTTGGAATAACTTTTTAGCCTGAAACTTAAATACTATAATTACATTTAAACCACCCCTACCCTTCCTTATACAGGAGGGGAAATATTCCATATTACTAAAAAAATTATTTCAACTTATTTTCAAGCTCTTCAATATTGATAATGGTCAGGATGGTTTTGCCTTCAGGGCAATAATTATGGTTTTTACAGGCGAATAGCTTGTCAATAAGGTCAGACATTTCCTCACTGCCAAGCGCTCGTCCATACGGTATGGCAGATGCTTTGCTCAATGCCAGGGCTATTGTTTCTTTTACCGAAGTCCCGCTTTGCGAAGGAGCATGGTGCAATTCGGCAAGCAAATCATCCACCAGCTTTTGCGGGTTGGCCTGCTCCAAAGCAGCCGGAAAGCCATTGACAACAACTGAGTTTTGCCCAAAATCCTGAATGTCAAAACCAGCCTGGTTGATTGCAGCAGAATATTCCATTATCAGCTCATGGTCTGCAGGAGAAAGCTCAACGACCTGCGGAAAAATTTCTTTTTGGACTGCATTTGCACTTTTTTCAATATTTTCAAGATATTGCTCAAACAAGATGCGCAAGTGCGCCCTGCGTTGGTCTATTAACAAAAGGCCGGATTTAGAAGGGGTTAGGATATATTTATTCTTAACTTGAAGAAATTGTTGCTGCTTTGACACCTGCACGTCATCAGCCCCTTTATTTTCGACAGGTTCAAAATTTGGGATTCGTAGCTCTGTCTTAGGTTCATTTTCAAACCCACTGTACAGATCTTGCCAGTTATTGGGCAAAGAACGCGAATGACTTGAAAAATCAGCCCTCACGCTTACGCTCTTTTTTTGCTCAGGTTTAAATGGGTCAAAAGTTGCATCAATATCTATTTGAGGCAGATTGACATCTGTAGCTCGCGAAAGTACAGGAATTTCAACCGAACGGTCTATTTCAAAATCAATAGATGGCACAATGCTGAATTTCCCTAAGGATTCCTTCACCGTAGCATGCAAAATCTGCCATACAGCCTGCTCGTCAAAAAACTTTATCTCAGTCTTTACCGGATGGATATTGACATCAATATTGGCCGGGTCAATGGTAAAACAAATGAAATAGGAAGGCTGCAATTCTGGTAACAAAATCTTTTCATAAGCCTTGATAATGGCCTTATGCAAAATTGGATGCCGCATGTAACGGTTGTTGACAAAGAAAAACTGGTCGGGCTGGCTCTTCTTTGCCACATCTGGTTTGGTAATGTATCCTGTTATTTTTATGATAGAAGTTTCGCAATTGACATCTACCAGCGATTGGTTGATATTTTTGCCAAAAAGCTGAATAATCCTTTGTCTGAAAGGCGAAGTATAAAGCTTTAAAACCTCTGTATTGCCATTTCTCAGTTCAAACTGGATATGAGGAAACGCCAATGCTACTTTTTGCAACTCGAACACAATGAGCTTAAACTCGTAATTGTCAGTTTTCAGGAACTTGCGACGAACCGGGATGTTATAAAACAGGTTTTTCACCATAAAATTTGTACCTGTGGCACATGAAACCGGTGTTTGGCCTAATACCTCAGAAGCCGCAATGTTTATTTCTGTTCCCAGCTCATCCTCCTGACGCTTAGTACGCAAAACAACCTCGGCCACAGCAGCTATAGAAGCAAGTGCTTCGCCCCTGAAGCCCATGGTATGTATATCAAACAAATCTTCAGCCCGCTTAATCTTAGATGTAGCATGACGTTCAAAAGACATACGGGCATCAGTTTCGCTCATCCCCTTGCCGTTGTCAATAACCTGGATTAAAGTACGGCCTGCATCCTTGATAATTACTGATATTTGTGTAGCCCCGGCATCAATAGCATTTTCAACCAGCTCCTTTACTACCGAAGCAGGGCGCTGGATAACCTCTCCAGCCGCTATCTGGTTGGCAACACTATCGGGCAAAAGCGCTATAATATCGGGCATATTTCAGATTTTTATGCAAATTTACATTTATTGCAACATTTGCCAACAGGGGGTAAAGGCATATTTATTAACTTTGCCATTATGCTGGAAAAAACAAGGGCTATAACACTACATGGGCTTAAATATGGCGACACGGGCTTGGTTGTACATCTTTATACCGAGGCTCATGGCCGCCAATCATATTTTGTGAAAGGTGCTTTTTCAAAAAAAAGCCAGATAAAGTCCAACCTTTTTTTCCCATTGTCATTACTGGAACTGGAAGTATATCACAAGCCATCATCACAGTTAAATAAAATAAAAGAAGCCGTACTAACTCCTCAACTGCTTACGATTCATAGCAACCCATACAAAAATGCCATTGCCATATTTATTTCAGAGGTGCTTTACAAAGTTTTGCGCGAAGAAGCAGCCAATGACAGTATGTTTAACTTCTTGTTCAATTCCGTTTGCATGCTGGACCTGCATCACGACTCGCCTTCCAACTTTCACCTCGTTTTCATGTGCCTTCTGGCAAAACAGCTTGGCTTTTTCCCAACAAATAACTACTCTTCGGTAAACAAATTTTTTGATTTGCACGAAGGCTTTTTTGTTTCACAACACCCCTCACACAGACAGTGCATGGGCGCAGGTATGTCTGAAATATTCTCAGAACTTCTCGGTACAAATTATGAAAATAGTGCCCATTTGCCCATCGACAGGATGATGCGGGCTTCAATGCTTGATGCTATTGCTACATATTTTTACTTACATATGCACGGAATAGGCCAGTTTAAAAGCCTCCAGGTGTTGCACGATGTTTTTGCCTGATGTTTTTGCAAGAAATTTTCAAAATGATACCTTTACAACCATAACCAAAAATACTAAATATGATTGCAAGGAACGCATTTCTTTGGATTATAGCATTTGTAACAATTTCGGCCTTTCAGCAGGCCAAAGCACAGAAAACCATTACTTTTCCTTCAAAAGACAGCCTTACCATCACTGCCGATTACTACGAAGCTGACCCAAAAGCGCCTTTTATTCTGCTCTTTCATCAGGCAGGTTCCAGTCGTGGCGAATTTACTGAAATTGCCCCCCGCTTTGTCAAACTCGGCTACAATTGTCTCGCTGTTGACCTTCGTTCGGGGAATGAGACAAAATACGTTATCAACCAAACTGCTTTAAAAGCAAAAAGCCAGAAAAAGCCAACAAAATACTTAAATGCAGCCCTCGATATGCAAGCAGCCATTGAATATGCAAGCAATAAAAGCCGAAAGCCTGTAGTTGTGCTTGGGAGCTCTTATTCGGCCTCACTTGGGCTGTTATTAGCAAAAACCAACCCGCAAATTAGCGCTGTTATAGCCTTCAGCCCGGGCGAGTATTTCGAAAAAGAAAATTTTACAAGGGATAGTATTGCAGGCCTTGACATTCCTATATTTGCAGCATCGGCAAAAGATGAATACAAGTACCTTACAGCGCTTTTCGGCAAAGTAAACCGTATTAACTATACGCTCTTTTGCCCTTCAAAAGGCAATGGCGAACATGGCGCTAAGGCGCTTTGGACAGAATCTCCTGAAAATGGCGAATATTGGCTGGCATTAATGCTGTTTATCAATCAAATAAAGGATTTTTAATTTCACTGCTTCATAAAACAATATAATTATGTTATTCAACACCCTGCATTTTTTGATATTCTTCGTTGTTGTATTTGTCCTTTTCTTTACACTGCCCCATAAATTCAGATGGGTTATGTTGTTAGCCGCCAGCTGTTATTTTTACATGGCCTTCATCCCAATCTATATTCTAATCCTGGCATTCACAATAGTAGTGGACTATTTTGCAGGGATAATGATTGAAAAATCGCACGATAAAAGAAAAAGATGGTTTTTAATAGCCAGTTTAGTGGCCAACATTGGCATACTGGCATTTTTCAAATATTACAACTTTCTTAACAACAACCTTTCATTATTGTTGGGGAAATTTGGATATCCTGACCCAATACCCGCCCTTGAAATCATTCTGCCCATAGGGCTTTCGTTCCACACGTTTCAGGCTATGAGCTATACCATTGAGGTGTACAGGGGAAAACAAAAAGCTGAAAGACATTTTGGCATTTACGCACTCTATGTAATGTTTTACCCTCAGCTGGTTGCCGGCCCTATTGAAAGGCCGCAAAATTTGCTCCACCAGTTCCACAATAAGCATTCATTTAGCATACAAAACTTATCTGACGGATTACGGTTAATCATTTATGGGTTGTTTTTAAAAATGGTCATTGCCGATAATGTTTCTCCTTATGTCAATAGCATGTATGCCAATCCACAAAATTACAGCTCTACCGACATTATTACCGCCCTTTGTTTCTATTCCATCCAAATCTATTGCGATTTCTGTGGTTATTCTTTAATCGCCATAGGAAGCGCTAAGTCTATGGGGTTTAATTTGATGAACAACTTTCACACGCCATATTTCTCAAGGACAGTATCTGAATTTTGGAAAAGATGGCATATTTCACTCTCTACCTGGTTTAAAGACTATTTGTACATACCGCTTGGCGGGAACCGTGTTGCATTGCCGCGCTGGATGTTTAATATATTTATTGTCTTTGCTATTAGCGGGCTTTGGCATGGGGCCAGTTGGAACTTTGTGATATGGGGCGTATTGTGGGGCTTGTTAAATGTAGGGGAAGTTTTATACAACAAGCTTTTTAGCAGGCCTGAAGAAAAAGGAGACTTTAAAATCTGGCATAGCATCCATGCTGCTAAGATGTTTATAATAGCTACCTTTTTGTGGGTCTTTTTCAGAAGTGAGAACATGGAGAAGGTCAAACTTCTTGCAAAATCGATTAAACACAACTTTTCATTAAACAATAGCTTAAATGTACCACATTTGGTTTGGGCGTTGTTAATTGTATTTCTTGTTTTCGAAATTATGTTCTACAACCATCGTTTTGACAAATGGTGCGAAAAAAGGGACCCGATAATAAAATGGTCGGTTTATATCATCCTTATCTCGTCAATTATCATGTTTGCGGGCATTGAGGACATTCCATTTATTTACTTCCAGTTTTAAAAATTATGAAACGCCCATGATTGTAAACAAACAAAAAGTCACATGAGTAAAATGCGGGCGTTGTACCATCCCTTAAAAATAAAATTTTATTATGATAAAAATAGCTAAATTTATAATTCCCAGGGTTTTAGTGCTTGCCATAACATTAATCGCAGCAAATTTCATCTACACAAAATTCTTTTTTGAAAAAGACCTTCAAATGCATGCTGATATGATTAACCTTACCCGTGGGAAAGACTCAGCAAGAGTGATATATATGGGAGAATCGTCAAATTTCACTTCGCACAGTGATGACAAAGACCCCCGAAGCATATCCGGTATGCTATGCGACTATTTCCCGGGGCTAAACATTCAAGATATTTCGCATGGGGCATTACACGCATATAATTATTATATTTTTTTGAAAACAATTCAGAATAATTCTAAACTGGAAACCATCATCATAACCTTGAACCTTCGTTCTTTTGATGCCAATTGGAGATATTCAGACCTGGAAACTTTTCTCCAAAAACAAATGGTAATGATAGACCCTACTTATCCCCCATTGTTTAGGCGTTTTTTGCTGGGCTTTAAAGGATATGACAATAAAACAGTAAAAGAACGGGAACGCCAATTTTTACATGAATGGGAAACAACAGTACTGAAAGTCCCCTTCCCACTTCAATATAATACCGTAAGAAAATGGGACAAAGGAATAGCAACAAACGGGTATATAGATGTTTCAGGCAATAGAAATGAAGATTCAACAATTCTCGCCTGTCATTACGTAAAAACTTATGCCTTTCAAATAGACACCAACAAAAACCCCCGTATTAAAGATTTTGACAACATTGTTAAACTGGCAAAACAAAGGGGTTGGCATGTTATTTTTAACCTGATGGCCGAAAACACTCAAAAAGCGGACAAACTCGTAGGAAAAGAACTTGTTTACCTGATAAAGCAAAATAGAGATTTATTAGTTTCGCGATATTCAAAAATGGGGGCCATTGTTGTAGATAACTTAGAATGCGTCAATGACAGCAATTATATTGATCAAAACTGGACTACTGAACATTATAAAGAAACAGGGCGCAAAACAATTGCTAAAAATTTGTCGGAAGCACTAAAAACCATATACCCACAATACTATAAAAGTATTGTTGCAGATAATAAATAGATTATAATTAATGAAAGTAAAATTTATCATTCTCCGCTTCAGCTCTATTGGCGACATTGTGCTAACTACCCCTGTCATCAGGTGTTTGAAAGAACAGGTTGAAGGGGCAGAAATTCATTTTGTTACGAAAAAAAAGTTTGCATCGGTAGTGGCCGACAATCCTTATATTGACAAAATCCACCTTCTGGATGGTAAGTTAAAAAGCCTTATTGAAGAGTTACGCCAGGAAGAATGTGACCATATCATCGATTTGCACCATAACCTTCGTACATATATCGTAAAAAAGAAGCTTGGGTTGTTTGCATTTTCTTTTGACAAAATCAACATCCAGAAATGGCTGATGGTACAATTTAAAATCAATAAACTACCTCAAAAACATATTGTTGACCGCTACCTTGAGACGTGCCGCCTTTTTGATGTAACCAATGATGGCAAAGGCCTTGATTTTTTTATCAATCCTAAAAATGAAATTGAAATTTCGCAGCTCCCATCATTTTTACAAAACGGATACATTGCCCTTGTCATTGGAGGGATGCATGGCACAAAGCAAATGCCCAATGCAAAACTCGCCGAACTAAGCAATAAGCTGAATCTGCCCGTTGTATTGCTTGGTGGGCCCGACGATTCTCAAGCCGCAGAAAGCATTATTAATGAAAGTAAAAATGCCAATATCTTCAACGCCTGCGGAAAATACAACCTACAACAATCCGCTTCGATAGTAAAACAAGCAAAGCTTGTTATTGCGCACGATACAGGACTGATGCATATTGCAGCAGCATTTAAAAAGCGTATTATCTCTATATGGGGCAATACCATTCCCGAATTTGGGATGTACCCTTATGTAAGTGATGAGAATCAGGCTATTTTTGAAGTCAAAGGTCTGAAATGCAGGCCATGTTCAAAGATTGGCTACAAGAAATGCCCAAAAGGCCACCACAATTGTATGAACCTTATTGATGTCAACAAAATAGCCGAGAAAGCTAATAGTTGGATTTAAAACATTCATCTTACCCGGAATGATTACTTTTTTTGCTTTAATATTAGCCATAGTACTCCAATTTGCAGGGGCAATAGTAGCTATTAGTAATATCAGGCGAACAAAATACAGTATTTCGTGGATATTAATCTCTCTGGGCTTTCTGGTGATGGCCATTCAGCGATTTATCGAATTTATACCCTACGTTTGGCGGGGCTGGGAAAAAGACGTAGCAACAATCAATACATGGTTAGGGATTATCACCTCCATTCTTATTGCTGTTGGGGTAATTTATATACGCAAAATCCTTGATTTTCTGCGGAAAGTAGAACGAGAAAAGCAGGAATCGCAGAAAAAGATTTTGAACGCTGTTATCCAAGCTGAAGAAAAAGAACGCCGCCGCCTTGCAAAAGAGCTGCATGACGGCATGGGGCCATTGCTCTCGGCAGTAAAAATGGCCGTTTCGTCACTGGTAAAGACAGAAACCAACTCCAACAATAAACTTATCATCGAAAACACCGACCAGATGATAACAGAAGCTATTCGCAGTTTAAAAGAAATATCAAACAACCTGAGCCCTCACGTACTGGAAAACTTTGGATTGGCAAGCGCTATTAAATCTTTCTCATCTAAAATAAGTGCTACAAGGGCTATTCAGATTACATTCTTTTCCAACATGTTTGATATTAGGCTCAATAGCAATACCGAAATCATCATTTACCGTGTAGTGTGCGAGTTGATAAACAACACTCTTAAACATGCCAATGCTCAAAACATTGAGATTGAGCTGAAACAACATGGCAAAATCATTACTTTGCTATATACTGATGACGGCTGTGGTTTTGATACCAGCACAGTGTTACGAAACGAAAACAAAGGAATGGGGCTTTCAAACATTATTAACCGTATAAAATCTATCAAAGGGGCTGTAAATATTGAGAGTAGCCACGGCAAAGGTTTGAAAGTAATAATAATTGTAAATACTTAAGAAGATAAAGGTTCTACATGGATTGATACTTCTATATTTTTTATCTTCTCCATAATATCTTTCTCAATCATATCGCACATTTCATGAGCCATACCCACCGAAATATCCGGAGCAACTTCGAGGTGCAACTCCGCAAACCTGTAATGACCGGCCTTACGAGTACGCAAAGCATGAAAACTAAGATTGTGTGATTTAATGGAATCTTTAATAACCTCTACTTCACTTTCCGAGAGAGAAGCATCCAATAACGGGGCGTAAGCCGCTCTTAAAAGGTGTACAGCCTCCTTGACTATTAGTGTAGCAACAAAAACAGCAATCACAGAGTCTAAAAAGTGCCAACCAGTAGCCCAAATAAGCAATAACCCAATAGCAACACCCAAAGATGTATAAACATCGGTCTTCAAATGCAGCGCATCTGCTTCCAATGCAATAGAATCAGTCTTTTTAGCAACTTTATATAAATATCTTGAAACAAAGAAATTGGCAACAGCCGAAACAAACATCACAACCGAGCCAAGCCCAATAGACTCAATAGGACCAGGATGTAAAATCTTTACAACAGCTTCATAAATAATCCATCCCGATGCTAATAATATAAGTAAAGCCTCAATAATACCCGATACATTTTCATACTTCCCATGACCATAAGGATGACCTTTATCAGCCGGGGTATCTGAAATACGAACAGCAAAAAAAGCAATCACTGCAGCCAGCAAATCCATTGCCGAGTGAATTGCCTCAGACAAAATACTCACCGAACCCGTTATAAATCCAGTAATTAATTTGAAAATTACCAACGATGTATTGGAAAAAACGGAAATTCCGGCAGCTTTAGTTTTTTCGTTCATCAAAGCTTTTTTAGATTGTTTTTTGCAAATATAAAATCTAATTTAAAAAGAATAATTGAATTTGCAAAAGCTTTACTTAAACACCTCTGTCCGCTTCTGGGCTATATACGACTCTTTAGTATTAACAATTATCGTAGAAGAATAAGGCAACTCTGAGCGTTGAAGTTTATTAGTAGGCCTTACAATGAAAGTCCTTTCCCCAGCCTTGATTACAACAGGTATTGAGAATCCTTCAACAGCATTGCCCCATTTGTAATAAAAATTGTTTTTGCCAGTATTTTGGTCATACGAAAACTCCCAAAGGAGTATGGGACAAACCCTCGAATACAAGTACTGATTGAAGAATGTGGTAAAATCTTTACCAGTCTTTTCATTCACCAGCTTCATAAAAGCCTCTGTAGTAGCAATACCATAAGCATTCTGCAAATAAAAGGTTTTTAAAATGTCCCTGAAAATAGAATCATTGTTTATTGAGTTTCGTAAGGTATGCAATGTCAAAGCCCCTTTCATATATACATCGGTATCACGGTAATCCCAAAAGTTAACAGCATAAGGGCCTATAACAGGCTTTTTGTTTTTAATCAACATGGCGTAAAACCTGAGTAATTTAAAATAATCATCTTTCCCCTTTGCTGCCTCCAAAAAAAGGGCTTCAGAATAAGTAGCAAAACCTTCATGTATCCAGACATCAGCATAATCTGAGGCCGATACGCTATTCCCCCACCATTCATGGGCCGTTTCGTGCAATATAATATGGTCCGTCCCAATCCAAGGTGCTATTTTATAAGCATTACCATAAGCAATAGCAGACTGGTGTTCCATTCCCTCATAAGGACTTTCTACAAGCTTGTATCCATCTTTAGGCCATGGATATGGCCCGTAAAATTGCTCAAATTTGCTGATAATACTATCTACTATCAAAAAATGGTTCTGGGCAATTTTATAATTGTCCTTTAATACATAAAAATCCATGTCGAAATTTGAAAACCTGCTACTGTAAATCCTTTGGAACTTGGCAAAGTTGCCAAGATAAAATGTAAAATTGTAATGATTGATAGGATAATGAACTTTCCAGGTATAAGTAACCTCATCGCCAATAGCGGTAGAATCAATCATCACGCCATTAGAAACACAATAAAGACCTTTAGGCACAATAAAATGTGACAATATGCTGTCAGGTTCGTCAGGGAGCTGGTCTTTTGATGGCCACCAAAGACTCGAACCCGCAACTTCACAAGCAACTCCGGCCCAGGTATTCCCATATTTATCATTCTTCCAAACCATGCCACCTTCCCAGGGAGGACGCTTAGCCACTTGTGGTTTGCCATGATAATACATAGTCAACTGCAATCTCTCTCCCTTTGCTACCTTTTGCGGGGTATAAATAAATACAGCTCCATGTTTTCGAGAAAAAATGAGAGGTTTACCATTCATCAAAACACTATCAAAAGATAAATTGGGGTACAAATCTACCTGTAACATTTCAAAATCACTCAATGCCTTGCAGTGCATGATTACCTTTCCGCCAACTTCTTTAGTTTGAGGTTGTATTCGAATAAACAACTCATAAAACGTAACATCATAGCAGGCTCGCCGGGGAGAAATGGCCCCATGCAAAGAGTCTGCCTCAGTAAACTTTGGAAATTTATAAGCAAAACGAGGCGTTTTATGCGACATATTAATCCCTACAAAAGAGCATGAACTAAAAAGTAAACAGCAAAAACAACAAAAAAGGCCCTTTTGAACAAAATTAATTTTCAATAATCGGATAACTTGAGCTGCAAAAACAAGTGAGCTTGTCCCGACAAATGGCAATCCAAACGCGTTTGTGTTTACTTCTATACATGCCCGTTTCATGCGAAAAATTCTTACAACGTCGAAAATACCTGCAAATACGATGCAGTGCACAATTCAAAATCTTTAAATGCGCCACAATATTAATGAAAGATAATTAGAAATTTGGAAAACAATAAGTTTTTTTGTACATTTCGCCAAAATCGTTGTAAAACCTAAAACACATCACATGAAAAAGATTATATTCTTAGTTTCGCTGGTTACAATAGCTTTTTGGGGTTGCAAAAACAATTCATCTGAATATATAAACAAACTGGAACAGAAGATTAAAGAAGATTCGCTGAAAAATGTAGCAGAAATGCAGACCTTAAAAAGCGAAATGCAGGCACGCCTTGATTCAATGCAACAAGCTTGTGGCGATTGCATTGGATCGTTCTATGTTGTAACCGGAAGTTTCCGTGAACCACAAAACGCTGACAATTATCTGGCTGAGATGAAAAAGCAAGGGTTTAAAGCTCAAATCATCGTTGCCCCTAATGGGTTTCATCTGGTTTGCATCTATTGCGGACAAAATCTCAAAGACGTACTCGGAGCTCTCCAATCTGCCCGCAACAATGTACAACCTGAATCGTGGGTGTATATTAAATAATATGTGTTTTTATATTTATTTTATCTAATACCTTGCAAATTAGAAAAAAAAACATATAAATTTGCAATCGAAATATCATTCAGGGAATAGGGGACAAAAAGTCCCCTATTTTATTAGCTATATGAACGTAGAACAAATAAAAAACATAGTTGAAGAAGCCATCGACAAATCTAAACTTTTTGTCGTTGAAGTAAATTGCAGTCCTTCCAATAAAATCACTGTTGCTGTGGATGCTTTTCACAACATCACACTTGACGAATGTGTATTTATCAGCCGTGCCATTGAGTCAAAGCTCAACCGCGATGAAGAAGACTTTGAACTGGAAGTAACCTCACCGGGCCTTTCGCAGCCATTTAAAGTACATCAACAATACCTTAAAAATCAGGGCAAAGAAGTAGAAGTGCTTTTGAAAGACGGAGAAAAACTAACAGGCATATTACAAAACGTTTCCTCCGATGGAATCGAATTAGCGCTTTTTGCCCAAAAGAAAAAAAGCAAGAAACCTCCTGTAGAAGAACCTGAGAAAGAGTTCTACAAGTTTGAAGAGATAAAATGGACTAAAGAACATATAAAATTTTAATAGTACTTTGTTGAAACCAGAAAATTACTGATATGGAAAACGCAAGTCTTATCGAAACCTTATTGGAGTTTAAAGAGCAGAAGAACATCGATCGTGCAACCCTGATGAGGGTACTTGAAGACGTATTCAGGGCACACCTTGTAAAACATTATGGCAACGCAGACAATTTTGACATCATTATCAACATTGACAAAGGGGACTTTGAAATTTGGCGCAACCGTCATGTAGTAGCAGATGATGAACTTACCGACCCTGTTAGCCAAATTTCGCTGACAGAAGCCCAAAAGATAGACGAAGATTATGAAATTGGCGAAGATGTTACCGATGAAGTAAAACTATCATCGTTTGAACGCCGTTCGATATTATCATTGCGCCAAAACCTCAACGCCCGTATCAGCGAACTCGAAAAGAGCAATATTTACGCAAAATATAAAGACAGAATTGGCGAAATCATCACCGGTGAAGTTTACCAGGTTTGGAAAAAAGAAATACTTGTATTGGATGACGAAGAAAACGAACTTTCGTTGCCCAAGACTGAACAAATCCCGGGCGACCATTTCCGCAAAGGCGATACCGTAAGGGCAGTAGTTTATAAAGTAGAAATGCGCAATAACTCTCCACAAATCATCTTGTCACGTACTGCATCTACTTTCCTCGAAAGGCTTTTCGAACTTGAAGTCCCAGAAATCAATGACGGCCTCATTACTATCAAAAAGATTGTACGAATGCCAGGGGAAAGGGCAAAAGTAGCAGTTGAATCTTATGATGAACGCATTGACCCTGTTGGGGCATGCGTAGGGATGAAAGGCTCTCGTATCCACGGCATAGTACGTGAATTGCGCAATGAAAACATAGACGTAATAAACTTTACAAACAACATTCAGCTTTTTATCCAAAGAGCGTTGAGCCCTGCTAAAATCAACTCTATTAAAATAATTGAAGAAACTAAGCATGCCGAAGTATATCTTCACCCCAAAGAGGTATCTCTGGCTATTGGTAAAGGAGGGCTCAACATTAAGCTTGCCAGCAAGCTTACAGGGTATGAAATTGACGTTTATCGTGAGTCAGAACAGGACGAAGAAGATGTTAACCTCGACGAATTTGCTGACGAAATTGACGATTGGATTATCGATGAGCTCAAAGCCATTGGTTGCGACACCGCCAAAAGCGTATTAGAAATTGGTGCCGAAGACCTGGTTAAACGTACAGATCTGGAAGAAGAAACAGTGAAAGAACTGATCAGGATCCTTAAAGCTGAATTTGAATAAGCACATAACAAAAAAGAAGGTTGATATAAATTTAAATATCAGTTATTTATAAAATAAAAAAGAAAAGTTACTTTTGTTCCTTGAAAAACAAATAAAATCAAAAGGCAACAGTATCAATTTCGAGTATCAGGCAAAGAAAACAAAATTGAATTTTAGCAGCACTATAATATGAGCGACATTAAAGGAGTACGACTTAGTAAATTAGCCAAAGAACTGAATGTTGGTATAAACACCATTACCGACTTCTTAAAAAAGAAGGGACATACCATAGAACATGATCCCAACGCAAAAATTTCGCCAGAGCTGGTAACCTTACTTGAAAAAGAGTTTAGCAGTGAGATTAGTGCAAAAAAAGAATCTGAAAAAGTTGATTTGAAAGGCATACGTGAAAAAAAAGAAACTATTGTCCTTCAAGAAAAGCACCAGTCAATAGATAAGGATAATAATCAAGAAACTGAAACTGCTTTAAGCGAAAGCAAAGAAAAAATTGAACTTAAAGTTGTTGGTAAAATTAACCTTGATGCCCCTAAAGTTGAAAAGTCTGCTCCAAAGGTAAATGCTGAAGAAAGTAAAAAAGAAATTGTTGTCAACGAAAAACCAAAAAATATTGAAAAAACTGCTGCTAAAATCGAAAAGCCTGTAGATATCCCTCTTGAAGTGCCTAATGAAATTGAAGCTCCAAAAGTTGTTGGCCGTATTGACCTCGACAATATGAACCTCAAGACCCGTCCGGATAAAAAAACAAAAGAAGAACGCATTAGAGAAGAAAAAGAAAAACAAAAAGAAGCCAGGGCAAACGTAACTGCTAAAATAGCAGAACCCCAGAATAAAAGCGAAGAGGTAAAAGCAGCTACCGAAGAAATAGAAGAAGAAATAGAAGAAACCTCTGAATCAGCAAGCCAGGAAGATTTAATCCGCATGCCAATTGAAAAACTTAATGGCCCTAAGGTTTTAGGGAAAATAGACCTTCCTTCAGAAAAAGAAAAAAAACTTGTAATATCTTCAAGCTCAATTGACAGCGACAAATTCAAAAAGAAAAAACGCAAACGGATAAAAATTGAAGGGCAAAAAGTAAGTGTAGTCCCTGAGCAAAAAGCTCCCGCAAAACCTCTTGAAGTAAAACTCAAAAAAGACAAGAAAAAATTTAAAAAACCTTTCAGGCCTGAAGTAAGTGAAGAAGAAGTTTCTAAACAAATTAAAGAAACCCTTGCCCGTCTCACCTCAAAAGGAAAATCAAAAACTTCAAAATACCGTCGCGAAAAACGTGAAGAAATCCGTGAACGTCAACAGGCTGAGTTAGAACTGCAAGAAATAGAAAAAAACATCCTTAAAGTAACAGAATTTGTTTCGGTAAACGAATTGGCCACTATGATGGATGTTCCGGCAACAAAGCTTATTGCTACATGTATGAGCCTTGGGCTGTTTGTTTCAATCAACCAAAGATTAGATGCAGAAACCATTGTATTATTGGCCGAAGAACACAATTACAAAGTAGAATTCATTAGTGCAGAGATTCAGGAAGCAATCAAAGAAGAAGAAGTTGACACCCCGGACAAGCTTTTACCAAGGCCTCCAATTGTAACAGTAATGGGGCACGTAGACCATGGGAAAACCAAACTGCTTGACTTTATCCGCAACACCAACGTTATAGCTGGAGAAGCCGGAGGTATTACCCAACATATCGGAGCTTATTCAGTACAGGTTGCAGATGGCAAACAAATCACATTTCTTGATACTCCGGGTCACGAAGCATTTACAGCAATGCGCGCCCGTGGGGCCAAAATTACAGACATTGCTATCATTGTGATCGCAGCCGATGATGGCGTAATGCCCCAAACCCGGGAAGCAATTAACCACGCCCAGGCAGCCGGCGTACCAATTATTTTTGCCATTAACAAAATAGATAAACCTACGGCCAACCCCGAAAAAATAAAAGAAGAACTTGCAGCCATGAACCTTCTGGTAGAAGATTGGGGAGGTAAATATCAATCTCAGGAAGTTTCAGCCAAATCTGGATTAAACATCGACAAGTTACTTGAAAAAGTGCTACTTGAAGCAGAAATATTAGAACTCAAAGCAAACCCAAATAAAAATGCCAAAGGTACAGTTGTAGAATCAACGCTGGACAAAGGCCGTGGGTATGTAGCTACCATACTTGTTCAGAGTGGCACATTAAAACAAGGCGACATAGTACTTGCAGGGACCAATTATGGAAAAGTAAAAGCCATGTACAACGAACGTGGCAAAAAAATTGACGTTGCAGGGCCCTCGACACCGGTACTTATTTTGGGTTTAAATGGTGCGCCACAGGCCGGTGATGAGTTTCATGTACTTAACGATGAAAAAGAAGTAAAAGAAATTGCTGCAAAACGAGAACAATTACAACGCGAGCAAGGCTTACGTACCAAAAAACATATCACCCTCGACGAAATTGGCCGCCGTATTGCTATTGGCAACTTCAAAGAGCTTAACATTATTGTAAAAGGTGACGTGGACGGTTCCATCGAAGCCTTATCAGACTCGCTTATCAAGCTTTCTACCGAAGAAATCCAGGTCAACATTATCCATAAAGCAGTAGGCCAGATCTCCGAATCGGATATCATGTTGGCTGTTGCATCCAATGCTATTGTAGTAGGGTTTCAGGTACGTCCATCAATGAGTGCCCGACGCCTGGCCGAAAAAGAACAAATCGAAATACGCCTATACTCTATCATCTACGATGCCATTGAAGAAATTAAAGATGCTATGGAAGGCATGCTTTCGCCCGAAATCAAAGAAGAAATTGTTGCCACCCTTGAAATACGCGAAGTATTTAAGATTTCAAAAGTTGGTGCTGTTGCCGGGTGTATTTGTAAAGAAGGGAAAATACAACGCAACACCAAAGTTCGCGTTATCCGGGATGGTATTGTAGTTTACACCGGCGAGCTTGCCTCTTTGAAACGTTTCAAAGATGATGTAAAAGAAGTACTCCCAGGCCAAGATTGCGGCTTAGGCATTTCCAACTTCAATGACATAAAAGTTGGCGATATTATAGAAGGCTACAAAGAAACTGAAGTAAAGAAAAAGCTGTAAAAAATTCAACTTAAGAATATCATAAAAAAACGCCTTGACTCAAAAGTTAAGGCGTTTTTTTATGGGAAATTACAGCCTGCTGATGAGATTAATTTGGGTTTAAATAAACATTTAAAAATTATATATATATTTGCTTGCCAAGCAAAAGAAACCATAACAATGAAATATAATGCCAATTAATGTTTTTGTGCCAAAATTCAGAACTGATGAAATTTTGGAGGAAATAAAAGAATGTCTCGAAAAAGGTTGGACAGGATTAGGTTTTAAAACTGTAGAATTTGAAAACCATTGGAAACAGTATACTGGTATGCCCAATGCTCACTTTTTATCATCAAACACAGCAGGCCTGCATTTAGCATTAAACATATTTAAAGAGCAAAATAAGTGGGCAGATGGAGATGAGGTTATTTCTACTCCTTTAACTTTTATTTCTACAAACCATGCAATAGTATATGAAAGGCTTACGCCTGTTTTTGCAGATGTTGATGAATACCTATGCCTCGATCCAAAATCAGTTTTAAAGGCCATCACCCCTAAAACGAGAGCATTAATATTTGTTGGCATTGGCGGCAACAGTGGACAATACGAAGAAATAGTCAAAATTTGTAAAGAACATAATATAAAGCTCATATTAGATGCAGCCCATATGGCCGGGACCAAACTCAATGGCAAACACATTGGTAGTGATGCTGATGTAGTTGTGTATAGTTTTCAGGCCGTAAAAAATCTTCCTTCTGCTGATTCAGGGATGATTTGTTTTGCTGATCAGCAATTGGACAATTTAGCCAGGAAAAAAAGCTGGTTGGGCATTTCAAAAGACACATACCAGCGGTTCAATAAAAACGAGGGTAGTTACAAATGGAAATATGATGTCGAATCTATAGGGTTCAAATATCATGGCAATTCAATTATGGCATCAATGGGCTTGGTACAACTCAAATATTTGGACGAAGACAATACTTATAGAAGAAAACTTGCGTCTTTATACGATAAAAAACTTGAAAATATAAAAAACATTCAAATTATCAAAGTTGCCCCTAATTGTGAAAGTTCAAGGCATCTTTACCAAATTTGTGTCCCGAATCGGGATGAGGTTATGCAATTTTTCTATGACAATGGTATTTATCCAGGCGTACACTATATTGATAATACAGAATACACTGTTTACAATTATGCTTATGGCAAATGCCCAAATGCTTCGTTAAAATCAAAAATGCTATTAAGTTTACCACTACATTTAAACTTAACAGAAAACGATTTAAACTTAATTGTATCAACTTTAGAAAAAGCATTAAAAAATTGCGTTAAACCCAATGAGAGTCTTATTTCTGACTTTAGCAAATGATAACATAGCCAGTAGCCGAACAAGGGTATTCCAATTCATTCCGTATTTAAATAAACTGGGCATTACTTGTAAAGTTATTGTCAGTAACCCATATTATGCAAGACGGTCAAAAAACATCTTGAAAAAGGTCGCAAAAAGTATTCACAAAAAACTAAATAACCTTAATTTCTTTTTTACCAGCCTGTTTTTTACTAATATTTTTATTCAAAAAGTATATTTGCCCAGATGGGAAATCAAGATTTTTAAATATTGTGGTAAAAACATTATTTATGATTTTGATGATGCTATTTATGTAAATGAACAGAGTCAGGCTATTTCAAAAAACAAACGCAAAAGGCTTGATTATGTTTTGAAACAAGCAGATTGGATTACAGTTGAAAACGAAACTAATGCAAACTATGCCAAAATTTGTGGAAACAATAATTCAATAATTATCACCGGCCCAATAGAATGTAATCGTTATTTTCCACAAGAAAACACCAATTCGGGCAACGAATTTGTTATTGGTTGGATTGGAAGCCCCAGTACCACAAAATATCTTGAAATTGTAAAAAGGCCACTCCAAATATTATCCCAAACACATCCCAATTTCAAACTGATGCTGATTGGGGCCAATGATATTGCAATAGAAGGGGTAAATACTGAAAATTACCCTTGGACATTAGATTCTGAAGTAGAATTGCTAAGAAAATTTGATATTGGGATAATGCCACTGTATAATGATATTTGGTGTGCAGGAAAAGGCGGATATAAACTTTTACAATACATGGCCTTGGGTATCCCTTCTATTGCATCCCCTGTAGGAGTCAACGATGATATTCTTAATATGGGAGATATTGGGTTCAAAGCCATTACAGAAGAAGATTGGATCAAATCTTTTGAAAAGCTAATCAACAATAAAGAAATACGCTTGCAAATGGGCAAAAAAGCAAGAGAAACTGCGTTGACATATTTTTCCTACGAAAAATATGTCCATGATTTAATTCATTGCTTTAGATAATTCATTTTTGAGTTTTCTATTACTTTTCTTTCTTTGAGAACCAATCTCCATGCAAAAAAACCTTTTTATTTCTATAACCATCAACAGGCAATATTTTGCCGAACTATATGATTTGGATGTTTTAATCCTCCCGTTATAAACGGGACAAGCTGATTTAGAAATTGTTTGAAAAATTTTATTAAATTATTGAATTACCATATTTAAATCGATTAAGCATTTTTAATGCGGAATTTTGATTTTATAAACATTCAGACAGAATAAATAATGAGTTAATTTTTAAAATTCCAAAGAAGCCATAACTTGCAACAGAACATTTCGTTATCTTTGTATTGCTGATTAAACATTCATTTTGGGTTATTTTCAATTTTGTTTTTTGAACCAAATTCATGTAACATCAGCATAGTCCATTGTAATTTACAAAAGTCTTTTGTACTTTTTATAAATACAATAGGGATAATTTTGCGAAGAAAAAATGAATACACAAATTACACAATTGTTTGGCATACAATATCCTATTGTACAGGGAGGTATGGTTTGGTGCAGCGGATGGGAGCTCGCTTCAGCCGTAAGCAATGCCGGAGGTTTGGGGCTTATTGGCTCTGGTTCTATGCAGCCTGAAATATTGCGTGAGCATATTCAAAAAACCAAGGCTGCTACCAGCAAGCCTTTTGGGGTAAATGTACCACTGCTATACAGCCAAATAGAGAAAACCATGGATGTCATCATGGAAGAAGGAGTAAAGATTGTATTCACCTCGGCCGGCAACCCCGCAACATGGGCACAAAAGCTCAAAGACAAAGGAATAAAAGTAGTACATGTAGTATCTAATGTAAAATTTGCCCAAAAATGCCAGGATACAGGCGTTGATGCTATCGTTGCAGAAGGGGTTGAAGCCGGAGGCCACAATGGCAGAGAAGAAACCACTACCCTGGTGCTGATACCACTGATAAAAAAGCATGTTAATATACCTGTTATTGCTGCCGGCGGAATAGCTACAGGCCAAGCTATGGCAGCAGCTTTTGCCCTTGGGGCAGAAGGAGTGCAGATGGGCACACGCTTTGCTGCCAGCATAGAATGTTCTGCCCACGAGGCATTCAAACAACAAATTGTTGCATTATCAGACGGAGGCACATATCTTGCTTTGCGCAAAAAAGCCCCTGTAAGGCTTATCCGCAACGCTTATGCCAATCGCATAGAGGAAGCTGAAAACAGCGGGCAAAGTTTGGAACAGGTTTTGCAGCTTGTAGGCAAAGGACGTAGCAAACTGGGTATGTTTGAAGGCGAGCTGAATGAAGGCGAGCTGGAAATAGGACAAGCAGCAGCCTTGATTGATGCTGTACAACCCTGTGATGTGATTATGCAGAACATTATCAGTGAGTATAACCAAGCTGTAAAAGGGCTGAAAATACTGGACTAAAATTTTAATAACCCAATTGTATTTTGCACGTAAACTTCTCATATAAAAATTGAAATTATGAAGAATATCATTGCAACAATCATCATACTTTTTACTTCTTTATCAGGTTCATTAATGGCTAAAGATCCAATTCCTTCGCCAGAAAAAATACGCATTACAAATGGCAGTATTTTAGGAAATAATGAAGACGCAAATTATTATACAATCCGATGGAATTATAATAACCTAAATTTAGTGGATTATTACGTGATATATTCTGAAGATAAAGTTTCTCCTAATGGATGGAAAGAAGAAGGAAAACAACCAATAAATACAAAAAAAGAATTTCCATTAAACTCATTTAATGGAGAGCAAATCAGTCAATATACTGTTGAAGCTGTTGCAAAAGATCAGGCAAATTATGACGATAGTAAAACAAATATGACTAACAGCTATACAGCCCAAAATATTGTTTTAGGCACTGCCTATAATGCTTGTAATAATGAATTGACTTTTACTTGGAATAGCAATCCTCTTGTAACACCAAGGAGTCAAGTTATAAGATACACTATTGATGGCGTTTATGATGAAAAAAAATATTTTTCAGTTACAAATACTGAAAACAAATATATTCTTGCAACTAATAAATTAACACTAAAAAAAGGAGTACAATACAAATTTCAGCTTGAAATTCTGTACAAGGATGTTGAAGATTATACATACTCAAATATTATTTCTTTTACAATACCAGAAACCGCCAAAACATTTCCAGATTATATCAACATTGACAAGCTGGATGCCAGCAGCGGGAAAGTTGTACTAAACATAAATATTGACCCTAAAAACGAGCTAACAGACTTATGGGTTTTTAGGTCATTATCAACCGAACAAACAAAGTCAGATATTATAAAAATCAAGCTTGGTTCTGCTGAATATCCCAGCCTAAACAATGTATCAATAACAGATGATTCAGAACTTGAATTAAAAACAAGCCAATATAAATACACTGTATCATTACTTAGCTGCGAAAATGTTGTAAAAAGCAGTAGTATCTTCACGCTGCCATTAGAAGACCCGCAAGAACGTGAAGGTTCTTTAGACCTTTGGTGGAAACCTATTCAGCCTTCCACCCAATTAGACCATTATGAAATTACAAGGTATAGAAACAATGGCTCATCTACACTGGAAACGCCTGCAAATACTGCTATTAATCAAAGAGACTACTTAAACAAAATAAAAGATAAACAACCCGGGGAATTCATTTGCTATACCATTACCGCATATATGAATGTGAACTTTGGGACTTCAGTAAGCAATAAGGTATGCTATCAAATAGACGAAATGGTAACTATGCCCAAATACATAGTTATTGGCGAAAATAACAAAGCCATTTCTGACTTTACCTTTCCTTCCAATTCTTATACCCCCGAAAAATTTACCATGCGTATTTACGATCGGCTTGGTACAAAATTATTTGAAACAACAGACCCCCAAAAAGGATGGAACGGGTGCTATAACAATGGCAATGGGAGCCCTGTACCGGCAGGGGCTTATATATACTCCATTGATTTTACAGGCAATGACGGAAAAATAAAACATCAGCAGAACTCATTTATTGTTGTACACAAATAAGCTATCTTTAACCATATATGAGCAAACTGACCGATGAAGAAATAAAAGAAATAAACGAGCTATACAGGCTTCTTATTACCAATAGCCCCAGATGTAAAGAGGACGAAGAAAAAGCATTGGTTGATAAAGCTTTTCGCATAGCCTTTGATGCACACAAAGATATGCGCCGTAGGTCAGGCGAGCCATACATCATACATCCACTTTTAGTAGCCCGTATTGTTTCTGAAGACATCGGACTGGGAGTTAAATCTATCATCAGCGCATTACTTCACGATGTAGTAGAAGATACCGAAATTACCCTTGAAGAAATAGAACACACCTTTGGCCCCAAGATTGCTTATATCATTGATGGACTAACCAAAACCAAAGAGATAGAAAAAAACTCGATTATCCCCGACCTCATTGGCGAAGTATCAGAAGAAGTGCGGTCAAAACAGTTGGACAATTTTAAAAAGATGCTACTTACCTTATCTGACGATGTAAGGGTTATCTTTATAAAGCTGGCCGACAGGCTGCACAACATGCGTACGCTAAGTTCAATGCCGCGCGACAAACAGCTCAAGATTGCCAGCGAAACCATATACCTTTACGCCCCTTTAGCCCATCGACTTGGATTATACTCCATCAAAACTGAGCTGGAAGATCTGAGTTTGCGTTACCGCAACCCTGAAATATACAACGACCTTCAGCAAAAACGCGAAGAGGCAGTAAAACAACAAGACGAATATATCAAAAACTTCATTGACCCAATCAGTAAAAAACTCAAAGACAACCATATTGAATTTGAGATATCAAGCAGGTTCAAATCGGTATATTCCATCTGGAACAAAATCCAGAACAAGAAAGTATCTTTTGACCAGATATACGACATTTTTGCCATTCGCATAATATTTGCCCCCAGCGCTGATATATCTGAAAAAACACAATGCTGGAACATTTACTCTATCATTAGCGACTTGTACATGCCCATGCCAGAAAGGCTGCGCGACCATATCACCAAACCAAAATCTAATGGATACGAGGCGTTACACATTACAGTAATGGGGCCACAAGGCCGATGGATAGAAGTGCAGATACGCACCAAACGAATGGACGAAATTGCCGAACGAGGCCTGGCATCGCATTTCAAATATAAAAACGACAACCAGCAGGAAAGCGAGCTGGACAAGTGGCTACGCGACATCCGCGAAATGTTGAAAAACCCTGATTCAAATGCACTGGAGTTTATTGAAGAATTCAAACTCAACCTTTTTTCGTCAGAAATACAGGTTTTTGACCGAAGCGGCAAATTAGTAACCCTGCCCAAAGGTTCTACGGTACTTGACTTTGCGTACTATATCCACTCCAAAAACGGTAATACTGCAATGGGCGCTAAGGTAAACCATAAGCTGGTGCCTATCAACCATGTACTTTCAAGTGGCGACCACGTAGAAATCATCAACTCGGATAAAAACAGGGTTCAACGCGAATGGCTCGACTTTATAGTCACAGCAAGAGCAAAATCGGCCATCAAAAACGTGATGAAAGCCGAAAATCGCAACAGGCTTGAAAAAGGCAAAAAAATGCTTGAATCAGCTTTTAAACAATGGGGACAATCGCTCAACTCGAAAAGCCTGCGAACTATCCTCGAAGAGTTTAGGATGAGCAATAAAGAAGAACTTTATAGCAAAATTGGCAGTGAAATCATCCTGTTGGATGACATCCACAAGATTTTTAAAAAAGAATCGTCCAACAAATGGATGAAATACTGGAAGCTCACCATTGGACGAGCTACAGGAATAAGCCTTGGTTCATCAGACAAACCCCACCCCCCTGTAAAAAAAAGTAATAAATTTTCTAAAGACAATCCTTTTATCCTTACGGAGAATATTGAAGACAACACCCGCTCGTATATCATTGCCCCATGCTGTACACCTCTTCCCGGCGAAGAAGTAATTGGGTTCCTTAATGTACGGGACGAAGTAATCATCCATAAATCAAAATGCCCTAATGCTGTAAAATTGCTGGCCAGCCAAAGCAACAAGATTGTCCCTACCCGTTGGACAACCCACAAAATACTATCTTTCCCTGGCAAGATACACATAAAAGGCATAGACAGGCTTGGTATCTACAATGATATTATTTCTACCATCTCAAAAGACCTCAACATCAACATACGTTCTATCAACATGTCGAGCAACAACGGCATTTTTGAAGGAGAGATAGAGCTCTATGTCCATAGTATCAACGATATTAATAAACTTACTGTTACCATCAATAAAATCAAAGGGGTTGACTTTGTCAAACGTGTTGAGAACATTGAACAATAGGTAAAATGGGATTGCACTTTCGTAAATTGGGTCAAGGGCAGCCACTTATCATCTTGCACGGCCTATATGGCAGTTCGGACAACTGGTATAGCATTGCCAAGGTATTTTCAGCTTATTTTACAGTATATACCATAGACTTACGTAATCATGGGCACTCTGCTCATTATCCTACACATACATACAACGACATGGCCGCTGACATAGTTAATTTTTGTCAGGAGCATAACATTGAAAAAGCAACATTTGCAGGGCATTCTATGGGAGGAAAAACAGCAATGTTACTTGCATTGGAGCATCCACAATTAATTGAGAAACTCATTGTTGTAGATATTGCCCCTAAAGCATACTCGTTGCTATTAGAGCCATCAGAGCATGTATTGCAGCATATTAACATCATGCAGGCTTTTGCAAATGTAGATTTGACAGGACTTACAAAACGAGAAGAAGTGGATATGCTTTTAGCTGAATACATCGCCGACCCCCCTACCCGACAATTTTTAATGAAGAATCTTGTTAGAAAAGAAAGTGGTTTTCAATGGCAGTTAAATACAAAAGTTTTAAGAAACTCGCTACCTGAAATAATTAATGGGCCTGACTTTAACAAAATATTATTTGACAAAAGCCAAATTACTTACCCGGTTTTGTTTGTCAAAGGAGAAAAATCCGGGTATATCAAAGACGAAGATATGATTACTATTCGTAAAATTTTCCCAAAAGCAGAATTATCTGTCATATTCAATGCCGGGCACTGGCTACATGCCGAGCAACCTCAAAGTTTTATTAACACCCTCAAATATTTTCTTTGTCTATGAAAATTTTCGATAAGCTTGCCGATAAAATAACATTACGCAAAGCCAATGCATTAGAACTTATTCCTGTAAAGCTTGTCAATGCAAAAGATGAAAACATCATGCCTATAACTTTGCTCGTCCCAAGGTTCAACAATCGGTTTCTGACGGGCATTATCAGGCGCCCTGAACACTTCACCGTTCGCCTTGACGAGACCGGCAGCAAAGTATGGCTTTTGATAGATGGTAAACGCAATGTTTTTGAAATAACACAACACCTCTGCGCTCCCAATGAGCCATCAGACGAATGGTTCCGACGCGTAGCAGAATTTGTTACAAGCCTTTATAAAAAGGATTTGGTGAAACTGGAGGTTAAGAAACAGTTTTATTAATTTGAGTTGTAATTTTTAACCACAAAGAAAACAGGGTTTTACAACGAGCTGTAAAGAAAAAAAGCATTGTAACACTTTGCTTAAGATAGCTTTGCAGCATCTTCAGTTAATTATTACATATTACACAAACTCCCCATCCGGATACAAAAAATTGTCGTAAGGATAACGAGTGATATGTATTTCTTTTACTTTGTCATAAAGGGTTTTGCGAAGGTTCTCAATATTGGTTTTATTTTTTGCCGAAATAAATATACAAGGAGCATTAACACTGGCAATATAACTATTGTTCAATTCTTCGACACAAAGCGGGTTATCAGGCATGTATGCATCAATCTTGTTAAACACTACATAAGTCAACTTATTAGCAGCCCCCAGCTCTTTAAGCGTTTGATTGACCACAGCTAATTGGTCCTCATAAGAAGGATGAGAAATATCTACTACATGTAACAAAATATCAGCTTCACGCACTTCGTCCAACGTAGATTTAAAAGACTCGACAAGGTGATGGGGCAATTTTCTAATAAAACCAACAGTATCAGACAACAAAAATGGCAAATTGCCAACAACCACCTTACGTACAGTTGTATCAAGTGTAGCAAACAGCTTATTTTCGGCAAATACATCGCTTTTGCTCAAAAGGTTCATTAAGGTTGATTTACCCACGTTGGTATAACCTACTAAACATACCCGTACCATCTGACCACGATTTTTGCGCTGAGTAGCCATTTGGGTATCAATCTTTTTGAGCTGTTCTTTAAGTCGGGCAATACGGTCGCGAATCACGCGGCGGTCAGTTTCAATCTCGGTTTCACCCGGGCCACGCAAACCAATACCCCCACGCTGCCGTTCGAGGTGAGTCCACATCCCAACAAGCCGTGGCAGCAAGTATTGATATTGAGCAAGCTCTACCTGAGTTTTGGCATGCGAAGTACGGGCACGTTTGGCAAATATATCAAGAATAAGGTTAGTGCGGTCAAGCACCTTACAGTTGGTTTTTTTTTCAATATTTTTAAGCTGTGAAGGGGTAAGCTCATCATCAAAAATAACCAGAGTAATTTCATTTTCTTTAATAAATTCGGCTATTTCTAAAAGCTTTCCTTCTCCAACAAAAGTGCGGGGATTGGCAACATCGAGCCGCTGAAAAAATTTTTTTACTACCACAGCTCCGGCAGTATCTGCCAAAAACTCAAGTTCATCAATATATTCCCTGGCTGTGGCTTCATCTTGTTGTGAAGAAATAAGTCCAACCAATACAGCAGTTTCAGCAGGAGGAGCAAGATTTATCATGCAATATTTTTTGGTAAAAATAAGCCGAGTTTAACAGATAATCAAGAATTAAAAAAGCCTCAAAACAAGCACTATGTAACTCAAAAAATCAAAATATCTTCTACGTTAATTATCAAACACTTACAATAAAAAAACAACCATTATTAAGTAGCAATGAAGAATAAAAATACTATCTTAGTAAAAATTTTTTATCATGGGCGTATTACAATCTTTAGTTTTGAAAAACAGAAGTTACAGGCGTTTCAAAGAAGATGAAAACATTTCTTCCGATTTTTTAAAAGAATTAGTAAGCCTGGCCAGCATTACCCCCTCCGGACGCAATGCCCAGCCACTAAAATATGTACTGATTAATACCCCCGAAACAAACCTAAAGGTATTTAACACTTTGTCTTGGGCTGCATACCTTAAAGGTAAAGGGGCTCCGAATGAAGGCGAAAGGCCTTCGGCCTATATTGTAATACTTTTAGACAAGCACATCTCCGAAAACCCTTTTTGTGATCACGGTATTGTAGCACAAACCATGCTATTGGGTGCAGTAGAAAAAGGTTATGGTGGTTGTATGATTATGAATATTAAAAAAGAAGAGCTAAGCAATATACTTAACCTTCCAGAACACTTTGAAATACTTATGGTCATAGCCCTTGGGAAACCTATAGAACAAGTAGTTTTAGAAACAATGCCCCAAGATGGTAATTTCCAATACTGGCGTGACGAACAGCAAGTACACCATGTCCCAAAACGAAGCGTCAATGAACTGATATTGAAAATACAATAAATACACTATCAAATGAAAATCAACCAACTTGTTTTAAGGGGAATAGCGTTGCTTCTTCTTATCATAGCAGCTACAAGCTTGATAAACAGTCAGACAGGCCTGCCTTATATTTCTAATTTTACTATAAGTGAAGAGGATCTTACTGAAAATTATTCTTTGGTTCAAGATTCGCAGGGGATTATATTTACTGCCAACCGCAAAGGAATTTTATCTTTTGACGGAGAGGACTGGCAAATTATTAAAACTCCGGATATGCCAACTGTTTTGGCAATATCTTCAGCTACAAATACCATTTATGTTGGATGCCGCAATACTGTTGGTTACCTTAGCAAGAACTCATTGGGCAAATATGAGTTTAACAGTTTGTCTGACCATAAAACAGGGTTTGTCAGCCAAATCATAGTTCATAACAACAATGTTTACTTTCTAAGTGATTCTCTCCTGCTTTATGTTACAGATAATAGCTTGCCTTCAAAAGTAGTTGTTGCCAACAACCAGGCCAATAAATTCATGTGCATGATACCCTTTGGTTCGCAATTATTTATAGATATTGCAGGAAAAGGGTTATTTAGTCTAAAAAACAACAAAGCAGATGAGAAGGTCAAGAATTTTACGCTAAGCGAACAGGTTGTATTTACCATACCCCTTGAAAAAAGCACAATAATAGGGGCTTCGGACAACAAACTCTACTTTTTTGATGGAAAAAACGTCAGCGCTTTTCGCTCTCAGGCTGACCAAATCCTTTTGCAAGGCACAATTATTGGAGGTAAGAAGGTAACCCAATCGGTAATAGCCATTGCTACTGCATATGCAGGATGTATTTTTATTGACATCAAAACGGGCAAAACCATCTATACCATCAATACTCAAAATGGTCTGCCAGACGATGCCATTTATGCCATTGAAGTTGACCAAAACAATGGGATCTGGCTTACTCATGGATACGGGCTTAGCCGCATTGACATTAACCTTCCTGTCAGAAACTTCAGCCATTACAAAGGACTCGACGGAAAACTACATGCCATTGCCATGTTTAAAAGTAAGCTTTATATTGGCAGTACAACAGGAGTGCTTGTTTTAAACGAAAAAAAAATATTTGACGTTTCAACCCGCCAACAAACAATAAAACCTATTCAGCCGGCAGCATCAGGGTGGGCATCTGATCAACCTCAGGTTTCAGCAGAAAAAAGAGGCTTTTGGTCAAAACTATTTACCAAAAAAATAAACCCCGAAAATGAAAAACCAACCAACAAACAACCTTTTGCCCGTTCAGAAAAAAGCATTAAAATATTCAAACAAATAGCCGAGCGCTATGAATACGAGAAGGTGCAAGGGATAAACTCGCGGTGCAAACAGCTAATCGTTTACAGCAATCACCTGTTGGCTTATACAACAAATGGGCTTTATGAAATATCAGGCAATAGTGCAACACAAATATTGAGCGGCAACGATATCAATTATCTTATCCCCGTAAATGACGACAAAGCACTATATGTTTGTACCGAAAAAGGCATTAAAATTTTGAAAGATGAAAATGGTAAGCTTATTTCTTCAGATTTTGAAATTATGCAAAACCAGCCCGTATATTCTCTTGCAAAAGACATGTTCGACAATTACTGGTTTGGATTGGAAAATAAGGTTATTAAGATAAAAGTCAAAAATGGAAAAATAAAAGAAAAAAAGGCCTATAATTTTAACAGTGATTTTCGCGAAAGAATAATTGTCCGCATTTCTAATAAAAAACCTGTATTCTTTTTATCTGACGGCGTTTATTCCATTTTTAACGATTCTATTCAACCTAACCTTTCTTTATCAAAATATATCAACAAAGATTCGAAAGTCTATTTTCCTGCAGGAAACCACACATACATCAATAGTAACAACCAATGGATAAAAATTGAGGAAAATAGAGAGGTTGACAGTACCTCATACCAATATCTGGGCTTATTTTCGAATATAAATCAAATTTGCAGCGACAAAGACAGCAATTTCTGGGTGATAGACGAAAGCACCAACGTGTACATGCTGAATGCTAAAGAGATTGAAAAATATAAAACTGACTTTAAGGCTTTTGTGAAAAAATTCTTTAGTAACCTTTCAGGCCAGGATTTTGCATTAAATAATGTAACATTGGAAAGAAAAGACAATTACCTGAAAATTAAAATCGGGGCTCCATACTACATCAAGAAAGGTACAAATCAATACCAAATCTATATAGAAAAACTAATGCCAGGATGGAGTGCATGGAGCAACAACTCAGAATTTGACATTCCTTTATCGCCAGGCAAATGGCAAATACAAGTTCGTGCCAAGAACATCCTTGGAGAAATATCTGAACCCCGCACTATTTCTTTTAATATTAAAAAACCATTTTATAACAGCTGGTGGTTTTATATGCTTTGCATAGCAGCATTGGTAGGAGTTATTTACCTCATTATTAAATTCCGCGAGCGCCAGTTACAACACGAGAAAGAAGTGCTGGAAGAAAAAGTCCGCGAGCGAACCCGCGAAATTGAAAAACAAAAAGAAGAAATCGAACTTCAACGAAATAAAATTATAAAAATCAACAACGAAATTATCGATAGTATCCGCTATGCAAAACGCATACAAGCAGCAGCATTGCCATCTGATTATATTGAACCTTCATACAAATTGAAGACTTTTGTCTATTACAAGCCTAAAGACATTGTTTCAGGTGACTTTTACTGGATAAAACAAAAGAATGACATTGCCATGATAGCTGCAGCAGACTGCACAGGGCACGGAGTGCCAGGAGGGTTTCTCAGCATGCTTGGAATATCATTTCTCAATGAACTGGCAGCTATAGAGCAAAAACTTACTGCTGCTGAATATTTAAATATGCTCCGCGTCAAGGTAAAAACAACCCTTTCATCAAAAATGGAAGATATAGAAAGCAAAGATGGTATGGACATTGCTTTTTGTATTGTTGATGTAAAAAATAAAAAGTTGCAATATGCCGGGGCAAACAGCCCAATCTATCTTGTCCGACAAAACGAGCTTATTCAATACGATGCTGACAAAATGCCCATTGGCTCTTTCATTGCCGAAAAAGACTCATTTACCAACCACGATATCTTGCTACAAGACGGAGATCGGGTATATCTTTTTTCTGATGGTTACCGTGACCAGATGGGTGGCCCTATGCAAAAACGTTTAAAAACGCCTGGATTCAAACAGCTTATTTTACAAGCTTCTCAAATGCCAATAGTTGAACAACATAAGCATTTTGAAAGTTTTTTTGAAAAATGGAAAGGCGACAACGAACAAATGGACGACATACTGGTAATGGGGTTTGGAATATAATAATATCTAAAACTTAGCTTTGCCGCAACGAAGCTGCGGCAAAATGAGATGTTGCCGAGAAATTAACAAATATTTCAAACTAATTCATTTTGCTTCTATTCTGAAATTGTCAATCCATTATTATTAACTAAACCTGTTAAAAGATTTCATTTCATTCATCTTGTCAGCGGTTTAATAACTTGTACTTTTATGGGTCTAATTCAAAAAGCAAAAAAGCCGTCCCCAACGAGACGGCTTTTAATATATCGTTTCAAGAATTATTTCTCAATACGCATTTTGTAAAACGAACGCCATACAAAAACAAGGGCAACTGCTATAAATATCAAACCAACATAAGGGGCAGCAGCACGGAAATTTTCGCTAATAGCAATTTCCATAGCCAACAAACCAAACAAAGTGGTAAACTTGATAATAGGGTTCATAGCTACAGAAGAAGTATCTTTAAATGGGTCTCCTACTGTGTCGCCTACAACCGTAGCAGCATGTAATTCGGTACCTTTTGCCTTAAGGTCAACTTCCACTACTTTTTTAGCATTGTCCCATGCTCCACCAGCGTTGGCCATAAATACAGCCTGGAATAAACCAAATACAGCAATTGCAATAAGATAACTAACAAACAATGAAACAGCAGCAACGCCACCAACACTTTCAGGTGATGATAAACAAGCAATAGCTAATGCAAAGAAGAATACAGAAATGAAGATGTTGAACATTCCTTTTTGAGCATATTGTGTACAAATCTTAACTACCTCAGAAGAAGATTTAGCATCAGCTTTTTTAGGGGCATTAGGATCAAGGTTGATGTGTTCTTTGATGTAAGCCACGGCGCGGAATGCACCTGTTGATACGGCTTGAGTTGAAGCCCCGGTAAACCAGTAAATAACAGCACCACCAAGGATAAAGCCAAGAATTGTATATGGGTTCAACAAGTTCAAAATAGTTTCAGGCTGAACCCCTAAAGTTTTTTGTATCATTAATATCAAAGAGAAGATCATGGTTGTGGCGCCTACTACGGCAGTCCCAATAAGAACAGGTTTAGCAGTAGCTTTAAATGTATTACCGGCACCATCGTTAGCTTCAAGATAATGTTTAGATTTTTCAAAGTCGGGTTTGAAACCAAAATCCTTTTCAATTTCAGCTCCAACGTTTGGAACCTCTTCAATCAATGAAAGCTCATATACAGACTGTGCATTATCGGTTACAGGCCCATAGCTGTCAACAGCAATAGTTACAGGGCCCATGCCAAGTAAACCAAATGCTACAAGGCCAAAAGCAAAAATTGACGGATAAACCATAATTTCGCTCAATCCTTTTGTGCTCATAAAATATGCTATGAACATCAATACAAAAAACACTACCCCTTTCCAGAAAGCTGAAAAGTTACCGGCAATAAAACCAGAAAGTATGGTCAATGAAGCCCCACCTTCTTTACCAGACTCAACCACTTCTTGTACGTGTGCTGATTTTGGTGAAGTAAATATTTTGGTAAACTCAGGAATAAGTGCACCTCCAATAGTACCACAGCTGATAATTGTAGAAAGTATCCACCACATATTGGTGTTACCATTCAAATCGGGAATCATCACATAACTGGCAGCAAATGTTACAATAATTGACAAAATTGAGGTAATCCATACAAGGTTTGTAAGTGGTTGTTCGAAATCGAGATCATCGACATTTCCGTATTTTGCATTACTTAACATGCCGTTGATATAGTAAGAAACAATTGAAGTAATGATCATCAAAATACGCATAACGAAAATCCAAGTCAGCAGCTTAACCATTAAACCTGAAGTAACAATTTCGTCCATACCAAGAGCCGAACCACCAACAGCCAGAAGGATGAAAGAGATAAGGGCAACACCGGTTACACCGTAAGTTTCAAAACCATCAGCAGTAGGACCAACACTATCGCCGGCATTGTCACCGGTACAGTCAGCAATAACACCAGGATTACGTGGGTCGTCTTCGCCAATTTTGAAAACTACTTTCATCAGGTCAGAACCGATATCGGCAATTTTGGTAAAGATACCACCGGCAATACGAAGAGCAGAAGCTCCGAGAGATTCACCAATAGCAAAACCAATAAAGCAAGCACCAGCCAAATGACCAGGCATAAGTAAAAGAATGATAAGCATCATGATAAGCTCAATACAAATAAGCATAACACCAATGCTCATACCTGCAGTAAGAGGTATATTAAGAAGTTTCAGGGGCTTCTTTTCTAATGAAGCAAAAGCCATGCGGGCGTTTGCCAAAGTATTCATACGGATACCAAAAGCAGCTACGCTATATGAACCCAAAATACCAATAATAGTCCAGGCAAGGATAAGCAATACACCTCCAAAACCAAACAGCGAATGGCCTTCATGGTCTTTGGCCAAAAAACCAAAATAACCTGCAACAGCAGCGCCAATGAAAATGAAAAGAATGGCTAAAAACTTACCTTGTTGCTTAAGGTAGGTCGAACAAGTTTTGTAAATCACTTCAGACACGTCGAGCATAGCCTGATGTGCAGGAAGTTTTTTAACTTTCATAAACTGATAAAGGCCAAAAAGCAAACCAAGTGCGCAAACAACGAATCCGGCATACAAAATACCTTCACTTTTTATAGCTTCGGGTACTTTCAAATCAGCTTCACTCGCCATTGCCAGCATAGGCATTGCCATAGCTGTCAAAATTGATAGTAACTTTTTCATAATGAACTGTTTGTATTAGTGTGAATAATTATAATTTTTTTAGGACACACAAATTTATAAATAGTTGTAACATATTAAACTAAATCGGTTATAAATTTTACTGTAGAACCCAATAAATTCAATATTTATTTAACTTGCTGATTTTGAACTAATCGTAAATACACCAATCGGAACATCATATCACTGTTTATACCGTTCAACCCCTTTTTTACGCCATTCACCGAAAAACAATTTCACAATTTACAACTTACCTTTTTTTTTGCAGCTAAATACAAAATATACGCAGAAAACTTTTAACATATTTTTAGTTTCCGGTGTTTATTTAGAAATTTACTTTTGCGCCAAATTTTTGACTTGATGAATGAAGAGCTAAAACAGATTATTGAGAAAGTACAAGCGCTGTATTTCAAGTATGGCATCAAAAGTGTGACTATGGACGATGTGGCCCGCGAACTTGGCATGTCGAAAAAGACCCTGTACCAGCACGTCAGCGACAAAAATGATTTGGTACAAAAGGTGGTAAACTATGTCATGGAACGAGACCATGATGAATTTGACGAAATTTTTGAAAACCACAAAAATGCTATTGAAGAGCTTATTGAAATGACGCTTTACATTAATAAAGTGATGAAAAACCACAATCCTTCAACCATATATGACCTGAAAAAGTACTATCCCAACTTATACAAGGTAATGATGGAAAAACGGCGTGACAAAATGTTTCAACACACCATTAATAACCTGAAAAAAGGAAAAGAACAAGGGATATATCGTACCGAAATAAAAGAAGATATAATTGCTAAATATACCACCATATTAACCTTTCAAACCTTTGAAAATGACACTCTTGACATGAACGAATTTACTTCACCAGACTTTTTCAACGAAGTATTCAGTTACCATATTAGAGGTATTGCAAATGCAAAAGGTCTTGAAATATTGGAACATAACTTGAATAAAATTACAGAAAACAAGTAACAAGATAAATAGATATATATGAAACGAGCATGTTTAGATGCAATCAAAAACTCGAATGAATCCCGATTAGTCGGGACGAGTTCTATCCGACATTTAAAAAATAAATTAGTTCGGATAAAAGAAAAGAAATTATTATTAAGTGTGCTTTTCATCTGTCTGACCTTGCAGACCTTTGCCTCAGGCGGTGCAGACAGCTCAATGCAGTTTTCGTTGGAGCAGGCCAAGCAATATGCTCTGGAAAACAGCCCTCTTGTAAAAAGTGCTGCATTAGATCTTGAAGCTGCCAAAAAGAAAATTTGGGAAACCACAGCTATAGGGCTTCCGCAGGCCAGTGCAAAATATTCATACAGTTATATCCTGACATTGCCAGAGATATACAAGCAATTTGCACAAATGGGAGGTGGTGGCGAAGCAAACCTCGATGATATGAAATCCTCATCTACGCTTGATATCACTGTCAGTCAACTGCTTTTTAGCGGTGCATATCTTGTTGGATTGCAAACATCAAGGGTTTACAAAGGTTTGTCCGAGCTATCCCTTACTAAATCAAAAAATGACCTTAACGAATCAGTTACCAACGCGTATTTATTGGTTCTCATAGCTAAAGAAAATAAAAAAATACTGGATACAATGTACAACAATATGAATGCCTTGCTTGAAACTATTAAAGCAATGAATTCAAAAGGATTTGTAGAAGAAACAGATGTAGACCAATTTCAAATTACAGTAAACACAGTAAAAAACAACCTTGAGTTAGTAACCAATCAGGTATTGATTGCCGAAAGAATGCTCAAATATCAACTTGGCTATCCGTTTGAATCTGCTATTACGTTGACCGACAGCATCAATGGATTTGTAAACAACATCAACATCAATACTATACTGGCAGAACCTTTTCAGGTTGAAAACAATGTTGATTACAAGTTAGTTGAAACCCAAACAAAGCTGATGAAATTGAACCTAAAATTGAACAAATCAGAGTTTTTGCCAGACATTGCAGCTTTTTATCAACATGACAAAAACTTCAACGATAAAGCCGTTTCGTTTACTCCTCCCGATTTAGTCGGATTAACAATAAACATTCCGATTTTTAGCAGTGGACAACGTTTGGCCAAAGTTAGCCAGGCCCGTATCTCTTACGAAAAAGCCAAAATATCGCAAGACCAGACAGCCAAAGGTTTAAAAATACAGTTTGAAGACAACAAAGCCAAGTACATCAATGCTTTGGGTAATTATGAATCGTCAAAAAGCAACTACGCTTTAGCCGAAAAAATATACAATCGGTCAATAACCAAATACAAAGCCGGGATGATCTCAAGCAGCGATTTGACGCAAGTACAAAACCAATATTTACAGGCACAAACAAACTATTTCAGTGCTATACTGGATTTAACCTCGGCCAAGTCAAAGATTGAAAACCTTATTTCAACAGTAAAATAAAATTTTAAAAAATAAATATCATGAAGACCAAATTATTAAGTTTAGCATTCATCCTCGTTTTGGTTTCTTGTGGCAAAACAGATAAAAAGGCTGAAATAGCCAAGCTCAGAAAGCAACAAGCTGAGCTGGCCGAGCAAATTAAGAGACTCGAAGCTGAAGTAGCAGGAGATTCAACCAATGTAGCCAAAGGAACACGTGTAGGCATTACCGATGTTGCATACCAGGACTTTATCCACTGTATCGAGATACAAGGCAAAGTAGATGGCGATGAAAGTGTTGATGTATTTGCCGAAGGCACTGGTGGCATTATCAAGCAAATACTGGTAAAAGAAGGGCAATATGTTACCAAAGGCCAGGTTTTGGCCACTATTGACGACAAAATATACCAGGTTCAGCTCAAATCAAACGAGGCAAACCTCGAATATGTCAACTCCCTTTATGAAAAACAAAAAGCATTGTGGGACCAAAAGATTGGCAGCGAAGTTCAATACCTCGATATTAAAAACAAAAAAGAAAGCCTTGAAAGTGCTGTTGAAACCATTAAAGAACAAATCAACATGTGCAAAATCAAAGCCCCTATTAATGGAACTGTTGAAGGTATAACAATAAAAATTGGTCAACTGGTAGGCCCCGCAATACCTGCTTTCAGGGTTGTAAACCTCTCTACATTGAAAATTACAGCAGAAGTGGCCGAAGGGTATTCAAGTAAAGTCCGAAAAGGGGACAAAGTATCAATTTATTTGCCTGACATGAAAAAAGAATTTAACGGCAATGTTGACTTTGACAGCAAATACATCAGCCCTGTCAACAGGACTTTCACTGTCAATGTGCGTATCCCTTCAAATGACAAAGACATAAAAGCAAACATGGTAGCTGTTGTCCGTATTACTGATTATCACAACCCTAAAGCTATTGTTGTCCCATTAAACGTTGTACAAAGCGACCTCAACGGCCAGTATGTTTTTGTAGCACAAAATAAAACTGCAAAAAAAGTACATATTACCACAGGTGAAATTTATGCCGGGAACATTGAAATAAAAAGCGGGCTAAACATAGGAGATAAGGTTATTACTGTGGGATACCAGGAATTGGAAGACGGACAGGCTATCAATTTTTAAGCCCATGTTTTTGTAAAATATAAATTGACAAATAAAGCCTTAACCCAGGCCAATAACCAGGCAAGACATTAAAAATTTTTATATGGAAAAACTAAAATTCAAAGAGTTTAAGCCAACAAGCTGGAGTATTGATAATAAAACCAGTATTTATGTGCTTACCTTTATTATCGCGGTATTTGGTTTGATAAACTATAATACCATTCCTAAAGAACAATTCCCCGAAATTGTAATTCCACAAATCATTGTAAGTACAGTTTACCCGGGCACCTCTCCGGCAGATATAGAGAACCTTATCACCAGGCCGCTGGAAAAGAACATGAAGTCAATAAACGGGGTAAAAAAAATTACCAGTAAATCTGTACAAGACTATTCTCTTATCATTGCAGAGTTTAACACAGATGTAAAAGTTGCCGATGCCAAGCAAAAAGTAAAAGACGCAGTGGACAAAACAAAAAAGGACTTACCCAGCAACCTGTTGGAAGACCCTTTTGTGCAAGAAATAGACTTGTCAGATATCCCTATCATGTACCTCAACATCTCGGGCAATTACGACCTGGCCAAGCTGAAAAAATTTGCTGAAGACCTTCAGGACCGCATTGAATCGTTCCCGGAAATAACCCGCGTGGACATTGTAGGAGCACTTGACAGAGAAATCCAGATAAATGTTGATATGTATAAAATGCAAGCTGCAAAAATTACATTTTATCAAATAACTCAAGCTATAGGCAACGAAAACATGACTATTCCCGGAGGTACCATCAACATGCAAAACATGACCCGCAGTATCAGGGTTGTAGGTGAGTATAAAAATATAGACCAAATCAAAAATACTGTACTTATTTCAAATAGCGGCGCTATTGTCTATTTAAAAGACATAGCCGAGATAAAAGACGGTTTTAAAGACCAGGAAAGCTATTCGCGTTTCAATGGCAAAAATGTCATTACGCTCAATGTAATCAAAAAAAGTGGAAAAAACTTACTCGACGCTTCTGATAAAATAGAAGCGGCCATTGCCGAATTTAAGGAAAACAAATTTCCGTCAGACCTCGAAGTCAGCATCACCGGAAACCAGGCAAAATTCACACGCAGTATCCTTACCGAGCTCAACAACACCATTATCATAGGTTTTATACTGGTCACCATTGTGCTCATGTTTTTCATGGGTGTTACAAACGCTATATTTGTGGGCTTGTCAGTACCATTGTCGATGGCTTTGGCCTATATTTTCATGCCCTGGATAGACTTTACCATGAACATGCTGGTAATGTTTTCGTTCATCTTTGCCCTTGGCATTGTGGTTGACGATGCTATTGTGGTTATCGAAAACACACATCGGATATTTAAGAAAGAGAATGGCCGGATGACTATTAAAGAAGCTGCCAAAAACGCAGCCGGCGAGGTGTTTTTACCAGTATTGTCCGGAACATTGACCACCCTGGCCCCATTTTTCCCATTAGCTTTTTGGCCGGGAGTAGTAGGGTCTTTCATGTTCTACATACCGGTAACTATTATTATTACTTTGTTTGCTTCACTATTAGTGGCATATATTATCAACCCCGTGTTTGCGGTTGACTTTATGAAACATGACGAAGACCACACTGTAAAACTACACCAAAAGAAGGCCTACAAAAACGGAGCAATTATTATTGCCATTGCAGCTTTCTTCTACATCGTAGGTGGCTTCAAATATGGTTCAACCATGTTTGGCATAGGTACATTCCTTGTCCTGGTTGCCATATTGTACGTAGGGCACAATACTTTCTGGTACAAAATAATCCATAAGTTCCAAAACAGGGTAATTCCCGGATTAATGTCACGTTACGACCGCATCCTGCGCTGGGCTATTGAAGGCAAAAGACCTTACAAACTGCTATGGGGGACATTTATTCTACTAATTGTTTCTTTCATTTTAACAGCAATAGCAGGGCCAAAAGTTGTATTTTTCCCTGAAGAAACCCCAAAAACCATTATGGTTTATGCCAAATTGCCAGTTGGGACAAGGGTTGAATATACCGACTCGATTGCTAAAGAGATTGAAAAACGTGTTAACACTGTTCTTGGAGCAACAAACCCCGATGTTGAATCAATAGTAACAAACGTAGCTTTTGGCGCATCCGATGACATGTTTGATGGAGGCATTGTAACATCCAACAAAGCCAAGATAGCTATCAACTTTGTCGAATACAACAAGCGTACAGTGAATTACAACACCATGGTTTATATGAACCCGCTGCGTGAAGCCATGAAAGATATTGCCGGCGCTGAAATTACCGTTGACAAAAACCAGGATGGCCCTCCTACCGGAAAACCTATCAACATTGAAATCTCGGCTGAAGACCTTGACGAGTTGATTACTACAACAGACAGGTTTATACGCTTTCTCGATTCAATCAATATCCCGGGTATTGAAAAATATAAAACTGATTTTCAAAAAACTAAACCCGAAATTATTGTTGACATTGACCGTTTACGGGCTAACCATGAAGGTATATCATCTGCGCAGGTAGGCTCAGCGATAAATACAGCAGTTCTAGGAACTGAAACGTCTAAATTCAGGGATGGAGAAGACCAATACCCAATCCAACTCCGCTTTAGCAAAGCGCAACGTGAAGATGTTGACAAGTTGATAAATATGGAAATCACCTACCGCGATATGAATTCCGGAATGCTCCGCTCTATACCGCTTTCATCGTTAGCAATTGTAAAATACCAGAATTCAGTTGGAGGTATTAACCGTACAGATTTAAAACGAGTTATTACTGTTACATCTAACGTTCTCGACGGGTACAATGCCAATGAAATTGTGGCAAAAATTAGAAAAGCCATTCCAGAATTTCAAAAATCTGATAAAATAGACATCAAGCTTACCGGAGAGCAGGAAGACCAGGCAGAAACTATGGCTTTCTTGTCAAAAGCCATGATATTGGCACTTTTCTTAATATTGTTTATCCTTATTACCCAGTTTAACTCATTTGGTAAAACAGCCATAATCCTTAGTGAAGTTATTTTCAGCATAATTGGGGTACTTCTCGGCTTTACCATCTGCAATATGACATTCTCTATTATCATGACAGGAATGGGTGTTGTTGCATTGGCCGGTATTGTTGTCCGAAACGGCATATTGCTAGTTGAATTTACTGATGTACTTAAGGAAAGAGGATTGCGTACACGCGAAGCCATTATACAGGCAGGTAAAACACGTATCACTCCGGTTATCCTCACCGCTACTGCAGCTATATTGGGGCTGATACCTTTAGCTATTGGTTTCAATATCAACTTTGCAACACTATTCACGCACCTCAACCCCCATATTCATTTTGGAGGTGACAACTCAATGTTTTTTGGCCCGTTGGCGTGGACAATTATCTTTGGCCTGATTTTCGCAACATTCCTCACCCTTGTGCTTATCCCGGTAATGTATTTCATTACCTATTCAGGAAAAGTAAAGCTTGCCCGTGCCCGTCACAGAAGCAAGATAGAAACCATGCGTGAACTGGAAGAAGATGAACTGAATGAATATTAAAGCTCAATATCTATAGTACAGAAATGGCCCCTCCTAACCTCCCCTTATAAAGGCAAGGGCCCTAACCTAAGTTCAGGGCAGGAATCCCCTCCTTTATAAGGAGGGGAAGGGGTGGTAAAAAACAAAACCTTTCAGGAATTAAAAAACTGGAAGGTTTTATTTTTACAAAAATCTGTACTTTTACACATCAACAATTCATAAAATAAACGTCATGCAATACCAGGTTATTGAGGTCAATGATAAAAAGACTGCGCGCGAGTTCCTTCTTTTTCAGGTAAAACTTTACAAAAACGAGAAATATTATATCCGTCCTTTAGATACAGATATCGAAAAAGTATTTGACCCCAAGCAAAACAAGCTGTTCAGACAGGGCGAATGCCAACGCTGGATATTGAAAGATGAAAAAGGCGAAACTGTAGGGCGTGTTGCTGCTTTTGTTGACCGCAAGAGTGCTGCCAAGAATGACCAACCGACAGGCGGCATGGGCTTTTTCGATTGCATCAACGACAAAACGGCCGCTTTTGCTTTATTTGACACCTGCAAAAAATGGTTAGAAACCCGTGGCATGGAAGCTATGGACGGCCCTGTCAACTTTGGCGAGCGTGACCGTTGGTGGGGCTGCCTCATTGAAGGCTTTACCTACCCCAACTATTGCAACAACTTCAACTTCCCCTATTACCGCGAGCTCTTTGAAGCTTACGGTTTTCAGGACTATTTCAGACAAATTACCTATCACTCGCCTATTGACGACAGCAACATGAGCCCTCTCATCCGTGAAAAAGCAAAACGTTTATCGTCTAACCCGGACTATCACTTTAAACATATCGAGAAAGGCAACAACGACAAGTATGCCCTTGACTTTATGACCATTTACAACAAAGCCTGGGCGAAATTTCCCGGAGTGAAGCCATTGGCTGAAGGCCATGTCAAAGCCATGTTTAAATCGTTAAAGCCTGTCATGGACGAGAAACTACTTTGGTTTGGTTATTATAAAAATGAGCCTATAGCCTGTTTTATAATGATTCCCGAAATCAATGAAATAGTACGCCGCTTAAACGGAAGGTTTGACTTTATTGGCAAACTGAAATTCCTTTACTACAAATGGCGCAAGGTATGTTTCAAATCTTTTGGCTTTGTTTTTGGCGTTGTTCCAGAGCAACAGCGCAAAGGTGTAGAAGGGGCATTGATTACAGCGTATGCCAATATGGCCTGTAAGCCAGGCTTCCCTTATAGCGAACTTGAGCTCAACTGGATTGGCGATTTCAACCCGGCCATGATGCACCTTGTAGAAGAAATAGGCTGTAAACCTGTTAAAATACATGTAACTTATCGCTACTTATTTGATCGGACCAAAGAATTTAAGCGCTGCACAAAGGTTAGCTGATAATACCCCGATCAATGTGCTATGAAACGCAAGATTTTTAATTGGTGTGCAAAAAATGATTTTTATTTATCGAACCCTTACCAAAAAAAATGGCAGTGTAAAAAGCATCATTGACCGCAAAGTCCACGAAGAAAAAATAAAAGTTGCAAAATTTTACGTGCAGATTATTAACACTTTGTGTGCGTTGCGATAAAAAAATTAGCAACTTTTACTATTGGCTTTTTTTGATTTTTTACACACCCAGTTTTGTTATGTTGTTTAAGTAGCATAACTTAAAACCCGGTAATACCAATTATTTCACGAACTCCTTTTAAAGTTTTTATAGCACTTTCGCGGGCTTTTTCCTGGCCCATTTTTGTAACCTTTCGTAAGTACGCATCATCAGAGAGGTACTGTTTGATACGCTCACGGATAGGGTCTATAGATAAATTAATATCTTTAGCCAATTGTTTTTTGAGGTCGCCATAACGTATTGTGCATTCGTGGTACTGCTCTTTAAAGTATTTTACCACATCAGGTTCTGAAACTACCTCTAAAATGGTGAAAATATTGCGGATTGGTTCGGGCATCTTCTGACCTTTGTGGGTTGGCCCGCTATCAGTAACCGCACGCATCACTTTCTTTTCAACAGTTTTGGCATCATCGGCAAGGTAAATGCCGTTGCCGTCAGATTTTCCCATTTTGCCGGTACCATCAAGACCGGGGATTTTAATCAAATCGCTGCCAAAATTAAAAGCAGTAGGAAGCGGGAAAAAATCGTTGCCATACATGTTATTAAAGCGAGAGGCAAAATTACGGGTCATTTCAAGATGTTGTTCCTGATCTTTGCCCACAGGCACTTTATTTGCACGATGGATAAGGATGTCAGCAGCCATCAATACAGGGTATGTCAGTAACCCGGCATTGACATTATCAGGGTTTTGGCGTACTTTATCTTTGAAAGACGTGGTACGCTCCAATTCGCCTTTATAAGCAAGCATATTGAGGATAAGGTACAGTTCGGCTATTTCAGGGATGTCACTTTGGACATATATGGTTGCCACTTCAGGGTCGATGCCTGCTGCAAGGTATTCGCAAAGGATTTGTTTTACATTGGCCTTCCAGTCGCCTGGCTTGGGATGTGTGGTTAATGAATGCAAGTCAGCAATAAAGAAATAGCAGTTGTAATTGTGCTGCATCTTAACAAAATTGCGCACTGCGCCATAATAATTCCCCAAATGAAGGTTGCCTGTTGAGCGGATACCACTTAATACAATTTCCATAGTTTTCAAAATAAAATGCAGCAAAGCTAAAAATTTCTGCGTCAACTTACAGGCAGAAAATCATACATTGGAAAAATTTGGGTAACTTAGCGCAATTTTATTTTGAATATGACATCTTCTGAACAAACACCACGACGACTAAAGGTTGCACGGTTGGTCCAAAAAGAAATTGGCAATCATCTTCAACGCGAAGCCTTTACTTTGTGCAAAGGCCGAATGGTATCTGTTACCAATGTGCGTATGACGCCAGACCTTGCTATTGCAAGGGTTTATCTTAGTATATTCCCGTCTGACAATGCAGATGAGGTACTCAATAATATTAAATTGCATATAAAAAGTATCCGTCATTTTTTGGGGAACCAGGTACATCAGCAATTGCGTATTGTACCTGATCTGGAGTTTTTCATCGATGATAGCCTCGACTATGTAGCCAAAATTGACAACTTGCTGAAAAAAAGTTAAACTTATTCTGAAAAAAGTAATACGGATGAAATACGAACCAATAAAAGCCAGTCTGGGTAAAGTCTTTAACAATATACCTGTTTTACGCATTATATTTTACAAAATGCTTGATTTATTGTTGCTTCGCGCCTGGCATATCAAAAAAGAGCTCCGCAAAATAAAAAAGCAAACAGGCCCAAATGCTTCGGTATTAGATGCTGGTGCAGGCTTTGGTCAATATACCTATTACATGTCCACTTTTTCAAAGGGGTGGAGCATCACAGGGGTTGACATTATTGATGCCCAGATTGAAGATTGCAACCGTTTTTTTGCAAAGATTAATAAATCTCAGCAGGTAAAGTTTGAAAAAGCTGATTTGACTGCTTTTTTAAGGCCTGAAAGTTTTGACCTCATCACTTCTGTTGATGTGATGGAACATATAGAAGATGACAGGGCCGTATTTTCAAATTTTTACAAGTCTTTAAAAAAAGGCGGGTGTGTGCTTATCTCTACTCCTTCAGACAAGGGAGGGTCAGATGCTCATGATAACGACGACCATTCTTTTATTGCCGAACACGTCCGCAATGGCTACAATATTGATGAAATAGCCGAAAAACTTACCACGGCCGGGTTTTCAAAAGTTGAATGCCTTTATCAGTATGGCACCCCGGGTAAAATTTCGTGGACGCTGTCAATGAAGTTTCCTATTATCATGCTCAACAAAACCAAATTATTGTTTATCCTTTTGCCTTTCTACTATATCGTAACGTTTCCATTTTGTTTCATCCTAAATTATTTTGATTTGCAGATGAAACATGCCGAAGGTACGGGTCTTATTGTAAAAGCCTGGAAATAAAAAATGAGCTTCCCGTTTTTCATATCAAAGCGTTATTTTGTTTCGAAAAAGTCGCAGTCGGCCATCAACATCATTTCGTGGATTTCGCTTGGCGGTGTTGCTGTTGGTACTATGGCTTTGGTAGTGGTTTTGTCGGTATTCAATGGCTTTGATGACGTTATCCAATCGCTCTTCAATTCTTTCGACCCTGATATCAAAATTACGTTGAAAGAAGGCAAAGTATTTGACCTTAAAGCTGATAACATAGCCAAAATTGAGCATTTACAAGAGGTTGACAAAGTGACTTATGTACTCGAAGAGTCTGCCTTGCTCCAATATGGAGATAAACAATACATAGCTCAAATGAAGGGGGTTTCGGCCAACTATCCTGAGTCAAACCCTATAAAATCTAAAGTTTCTCATGGAGAATTTTTGTTATCAAAAAATAATGTACCATTTGCATTGATTGGAGCAGGAGTTGCCTATTACCTTGGTGTTGACCCAAATTTTGTAAAGCCTTTAAATATTTATATTCCCAGAAGGGATGCTGACATCAACGATGCTGAGAATGCATTTACCCATCAGTTAATTTCTATATCAGGCGAATTTTCTATCGAACAGGATATTGATGCGAAGTATTTTATTGTCCCTTACGATTTTGCTTCAAAAGCACTTGAGTACAGCAATAAAGTATCTGCCCTTGAAATTAAGCTCAAAGATTATTCGCTGGTCGAAAAAGCACAAGAGAAGATTAGCCAAATTGTGGGAACCGAATTTCACGTTAAAAACCGCTATCAGCAGCAGGAAATGTTTTACAAAATCATGAAAAGCGAAAAATGGGCCATTTTTTTCATTTTAACCTTTATACTCATTGTGGCCTCACTTAACATTATTGGCTCGCTTACTATGCTTATCATTGATAAAAAGCGCGACATACAAACTTTTGGTTACCTGGGGGCCAACTGGAAAGACATTCGTCGCATATTCCTTTTCAACAGCTGGATTAATGTAATCATTGGTGCTGTCATAGGTTTGTTTATTGGCCTTGCAGTTTGTCTTGCCCAAATTTATTTTGGTTTTATTAAACTCCAGGGCAGTGGTTCTTTTGTCATTGAGAACTACCCTGTAAAAATTGTAGCTACCGATATTTTATTGGTCTTTTTTACTGTCATTGTAATAGGTTATATTACTTCTTTAATTCCAGTCAGGGCTATTTCGCGGAAATATTTTGAAGATTAGCCTTATTTTCTTGATAATTGTTTGATAAAAATAGCAGAAGGCCTTGTCACTCCTATTATAGCAAATACTATTAACACAATCCCGGTAATAATAGGCCAGGCAAAAGGCTCAGAAAAAATGAGCACCCCAAGGAAAAAGGCAAAAATGATACGCGACGACGATAGCATTGAGCCTTTGGTTGCATCTACATATCTGTAACCGGCAGTCAGAAAAACTTGCCCAACATAACCAAGTAACCCAGAAACGCTCAACCATAAAAATTGCCACCAGGTGGGCATTACAAAGCTTGGAATAAGCAGTATAGCATTGATAAGGGCCCCTATTCCCATCAGGTAAAAAATGATGATGTGCGTTGAGTCGTATTTACGGGCAATGCGCAACGAAGCAATGGCAACAGCCCCGGTAGCACCCGATAGTAATCCATACAAATCGCCAATATTAATTGCATGAAAATCGGGATGTACAACCAACGCAATACCTATCATGGCAATAAGCAAAAATAAATACTGCTTTCCGGCAACCTTCTCTTTCAACAACCAAGGGGCAAGAAACAACATAAACACCGGATATGTCATATTTAGCATGTTGGCGTTGGTGATGGTAGTGTATTTTACAGAAAGGAAAAACAATATCACGGCTATGGTATTGAAAAACACCCTTGCTCCAACAAGTTTCACGTTATTAGGCTTGAAAGACAATTGCTCATGCCTCATTCCCATCCACGTGATGATGAAACCCAGAAAAAAACGCATGAAAGTTGCTTCCAAGGCAGGGATATCCGTGTTGGTAGTGGCAAATTTTGCAAAAACAGTAGCCGCCGCAAAGAAAAACTCGGCCGAGATGAGGAGTATGTAGCCTTTTTTCATCCGTAAATAATTCTATAAACAAGGTCGGATGAACCCCGAAGGGCTCTCCGAAGGAAAACTCGCATGATGAATTTTCATCCTTGTTTGTGTTTAACGAATCATGCTCGTTTCATCATATTTATTTTTAATTTTTAAAAATGAAAGATAGTTTGCTCCCACCAATAAATATTGCTGTGTTTGCAATTGCGTAATCATGGGTATTTAATTTCAAAAAATATGTTTTGTCCCGCCTTAAATTTTATATCTTTCAATTATCGGACCAAAGATAATAACTCCTCAAAATGTTAACAATGCCTGTTCATTTTGTAAAAGCGTACCATTTTTTAACCATTGGCTAAGTATTTTTAAGTAAAAAAGTTGGAGTTTTGTTTTGCAAACTATCTCAAAAAACTACATACAATGAAAAAATTGACAATTATACTCAGTGTTGTTGTAAGCATATCTTTTTGCTATGCTTTAAGAGCACAAGACATCCAAGTGAGGGAAAGGATAAACTTTGACAAGGGATGGCTTTTTGCCCTTGGCCACTCTTTTGATGCTTCAAAGGACTTTGATAATGGGACTGGCTATTTCTCATATTTTGCAAAGGCTGGCTATGGCGATGGTGCAGCTTCTGCCAATTTTGACGATAGGGCATGGCGTGTTCTTGACCTCCCTCACGATTGGTGCGTTGAGCTCCCTTTTAGCGAAAAAGGTGGGCATAGCCACGGATATAAAGCTATAGGCCGCAATTTCCCTGAAAATAGCGTTGGCTGGTACCGAAAAAAGTTTTCTATTCCGGAGTCTGATCTGGGGAAACGCATTAGCATCGAGTTTGACGGCGTACATCGTGATGCCATTGTTTGGGTGAACGGATTTTACTTAGGTACCGAACACAACGGCTATGCAAGTTACGCCTATGATATCACTGACTACCTCAATTATGGGGGAGAGAATGTTGTAGCTGTCCGTGTTGACGCTACCATGGAAGAAGGCTGGTATTACGAAGGTGCAGGCATTTATCGCCACACATGGCTCACCAAAACAAACCCTTTGCATGTAGCCAGATATGGGACATTTATTACTACAGAACTCAGCAATAACAATACTGTGGCAAAAGCTGTTGTTCGTACAACCATAGTTAATGAAGCCCGCGAAGAACAGACTTTTTCTTTAGAAGATATGATAGTGGACGCTGAAAATAAAGCAATAACTTCAGGTTCAAAAACAAACCTTAAGTTAAAACCTGGAGAAAGTAAATGTTTTTATAGTACTTATACATTGAAAAACCCTAATTTATGGACTTTAGAAAAGCCATACCTGCACAAACTGCTTACTATTGTCAGGACAAACAATAAAGTAGTAGATACCTATGAAACAAATTTTGGCGTACGTACTGTCCGTTTTGACGCTAACGAAGGTTTTTTTCTTAACGGCAAACATGTTAAAATTGTTGGCACCAATTGTCATCAGGACCATGCCGGAGTAGGTACGGCTATCCCTGATGGGTTACAGGAGTATCGAATAAAAAAGCTCAAAGACATGGGCAACAACGGCATTCGCACATCGCACAACCCCCCAACCCCGGAAATGCTTGATGCCTGCGACAGGCTTGGCATGCTCGTACTGGACGAAAACCGCCTGATGGGCTGCAATGACGAGCATTTTAAATATTTAAAAAATATGATGCTCCGCGACCGCAACCACCCTAGTGTTGTCCTTTGGTCATTGGGCAACGAAGAATGGGCAATAGAGGGCAATATAAAAGGGGCACGCATTGCAGCTACCATGCAGGCCTATGCCCAACAGCTTGACTCATCCAGGGCTTTTACAGCAGCATTAAGTGGTGGCTGGGATACCGGCATTGGCACTGTTACCCAGGTAATGGGCTACAACTACATTGTACAGGGCAATATTGACGAGCATCACAAGAAGTTTCCATGGCAGGCAGGCATTGGCACTGAAGAAAGCAATACTGTTGGCACACGCGGCATTTACGAAACAAATGATAATCTATGCCATCTTGCCCCCACAAACCGTATGCCCGAAAATGTTGGGACCGAAAGTGGATGGCAGTTTTATGCAGCACGCCCTTTCCTTGCAGGCTTGTTTTATTGGACAGGATTTGATTATCGTGGCGAACCTACTCCTTACGGCTGGCCTGCCATAGCCTCTCAATATGGAATTGTTGATTTGTGCGGTTATCCCAAAGATATATTTTACTATCTCAAAGCATGGTGGGGGAAAGACCCTGTATTGCACATCTGGCCCCACTGGAACTGGAAAGGGAAAGAAGGGCAACCCATAAAAGTCACTGTTTATAGTAACTGTGACGAGGTAGAACTTTTTTTAAACAATAAAAGCCTGGGCAAGCAAACCATGCCTGTTAACGGGCATTTGGAATGGGCAGTTAATTATGAACCTGGCGTGTTGAGCGCCAAAGGATATAAGGGAGGAAAAGAAACCTTGCAAAGTAAGGTAGAAACTACAGATGTTGAAGATGGTATTCAGTTAACAACAGATAAATCAGCTATTTCTTCAGACCCAAATGATATATCTGTTATTACAGTTAACGTAACTGACAAAAATGGCTTGGTAGTCCCTACAGCAATGAATGAAGTAGCATTTACCATTGAAGGAGAAGGCAGAATTATTGGCGTAGGCAATGGCAATCCTTCAAGTCACGAGAAAGACAAATACACCGAAACCATCAAATTGTCAAAAAATGTTGATTTGAAAGAGTTTTCTGTAGTATCATTAGAAAATTGCCCACAGGTTGACCCTAAGGTGGATGCTTCAGGCTGGAAGGCTGCCTTTACAACACAAAGCAAAGACTGGAAAGTTTATACCGACTCGCTGATTGTGGTCAGGGGGACATTTGAAATTCCCGGGTTCACTAACGAAACGCAGATAAACCTTTTTACGAAAAGTATTGTTGAAAACCAGTCGGTGTATGTAAATGGCAGGTTGATAAAAGCAAACATCAAGCGTGATGCCGAAGGGCAGTCATTTGTGTTAGATCATTCTATTTTGAAGCCTGGGAAAAATGTATTTGCCGTTACCGGACAGCGTTTTCGCAAAAAACATCAATGGGACGAGCCTAATACCGACCCTGGCCTTGTTCAGGTAATCATTCCGGCAGAACAATGGAAACGTAAAGTTTTCAATGGTTATGCACAGGTAATAGTCCAACCTACCGGTAAAACAGGCAACATTAAACTTTCGGCAAGCTCGGCAGGCTTAAAACCAGCCTCTTTGATAATAAATGTAAAATAAACTACTTCAAAAAAAGACCTGACAAGTTTTTAAAACCTGTCAGGTCTTTTTTTAAAAAACATTTACGGTTGAAAGAAATAATTACCTTTGTATGAGAAAAATAGGACGCAGATAATTCAATGCGTTAATTTTTAGTATGTTAGATAATTTTTATCAACCACAATCTCTTGTCATTGTCCTTCTGGCATTATTATTAACTGCCAGGGTTTTAGGTGAAATTGCAGAACGTTTCAAAATACCTGCAATTATTGGCGAGGTAATGGCAGGTATCATTCTGGGCCCTGCCATTTTGAACTGGATAACACCTAATGAATCAATATCAGTACTTTCAGACCTTGGCGTTTTTTTTCTTGTGGTTTTAGCCGGGTTAGAGATAGTCCCACATGATATACGCACCTCACTAAAAGGCCGAAATATCTTTTATATCGTCTTTGCTTCTTTAATCCCTTTTATTTCAGGGGCTTTAATTGGCTATCTGTTTAAAATGCCTTTATCCACATGTCTTTTCATAGGATTATGTTTTACGGTTACGGCTTTACCTATAAGTGCACGCATATTGCTTGAAATGAACAAGCTCAACACCCCAACAGGTCAGCGAATTATTTCAATAGCGGTAATAGCAGATGTCCTTTCCCTTTTATTGCTTGGGGTTGTGATAGAAGTGAACAATTTGCAAAATATAAACCAGTTTTCGCAGGCTGTAGGGTTTTCGCTTCTCAAACTTGTATTATTGTTGTTTATTTTTGTGTTATTATACCGTATTTACCAATATGCCAAGTTGCATTTTGATGTCATACGCCAAAAAGTGGACTTGTTAATGCTTTTACTAAAAGGTAATGAATCTATATTTGCTTTGGTCATTGTTTTTATCCTGCTTTTTGCCGGTTTGACGCAATTCATAGGGCTACACTTCATTGTTGGGGCTTTTTTTGCCTCTATGCTCCTCAACAGGCAAATACTCGGGACTCGCAATTATATCCGCGTACGGCGTAACCTTTATACAGTAACAATGGGGCTTCTTGCCCCGGTATTTTTTGCTTCCATTGGCTTGTCTTTTAAAGTGTTTGACATGAGTTACTTTTTGTTTTTCATTGTCCTGGTAGCCGGGGTAACCATATCAAAAACCTTGTCGGGATTATTAGGGGCCAGGTTAGCCGGACATTTACAGATAGAAGGCCTTACCACCGGCCTTGGGATTTCTATGAGCGGGCTAATGGGGCTTGTAATTGCCAATGTTGCTTACACACAACACTTCATTAATAATGCTATGTATTCTGTATTAGTCTCAATGGGACTTTTTACAACCTTAGTTATACCTGTTTTATTGAAAAAAACATTTGTTATACTGGATAAAAAATCTGCCTTATGTTTGGACTCAGCATCGAATTGACCCTTATTTTGTTTTTTTGTTTAATTGCCGCCTGTGCCTTTGAGTTTATCAATGGGTTTCATGATACAGCCAATGCAGTAGCCAATGTTATTTACACCAAAACGCTAAAACCTGCTTATGCCGTAATGTGGTCAGGCTTGTTCAATTTTCTTGGCGTTATGCTCGGGGGTATTTCTGTAGCGATGGGTATTATGAAGCTGTTGCCCACCAGCGTGCTGGTTGATCAAAATGTGTATCATTCATTGGCCCTGATTTTAGCCCTGATTTTTACCGCTATTATCTGGAACCTTGGCACCTGGTACATTGGATTGCCATGCTCCAGCTCTCACACTTTGATTGGCTCTATTTTTGGCGTTGGCATTGCTTATATGCTGCTCCCTGATGTAGGTGCGGTAGCCCTAAACTGGACAAAAGTAAAAGATGCAGGCCTGTCGCTGCTTATCTCACCTGTTATTGGTTTTGGCCTGGCCTTGGGATTGTATTTTTTGTTGAAAAAAGTGACGAAAAAAAACCAAGTACTTTTTGAGCATGACGAAAAACGCAAACACCCTCCTGTTTGGGTGCGGGCATTGCTTATTTTTACCTGCACCAGTGTTAGCTTTGCCCACGGCTCAAATGATGGACAAAAAGGGGTTGGCCTGGTAATGATTATCCTGATAGCGTTTTTGCCTGCCAGGTTTATCCTCAACCCTCACCTGGAAACGGCCTCTATTTCTTCAAAAATAGAGGTAATACAAGCTGTATTGGTAAGCGCTGACACCGCTAAACTTTCAGACGACAATAAAATAAAGCTGACAGGCATTCTTGCCAAAACAAATAAAGTAGAAGCGATTAGTTTGAAAACTAAAAATGGCCATTCGCCTACAATAAATGACAAATATGAAATACGGCGCGATTTAGGCTTTATACAAACCGAGACAAAAGACTTGATGAAAATAACCGTTGAACAACCACAAGTATATAGCAATAAGCAGGTAGCTGTTGTTTCAACAGAGCTGGAAGCACTGAAAAAATATACCGAATATGCCCCGTATTGGGTAATTTTGATGATATCTGTATCACTTGGCCTTGGCACTATGATAGGCTGGAAACGTATTGTGGTTACAATTGGCGAAAAGATTGGCAAAACTCCATTGACTTATGCACAAGGGGTAAGTGCAGATTTAGTTACTGCCTCTACAATTGCTATGGCCTCAAACTTTGGATTGCCTGTAAGTACCACGCATGTGCTCTCTTCTGGGGTAGCAGGTACCATGGTAGCCCGAAACGGGCTGAAAAACCTGCGTAAAAAAACTATTCGCAACATTTTGACCGCCTGGCTGATAACACTTCCGGTTACTATTGTATTATCTGCTGGTTTATTCTTATTATTGCGCTGGATTTTTTCTTAATGTACCATGGAATAAAGTTGCATATAACTTTTTAGTCCTTAATTTTGCACCAGAAAAGAACCGCAAAGCGGAATGAAACCACACGAATCTTCTCATATCCATAAAGTATCTTTTGCCGGGTTGCTGGTAACTTTAGGTATTGTCTTTGGAGACATCGGGACATCTCCTTTGTATGTGATGCAAGAAATAGCCATTGCTACCGGGAAAATTGACTCCTCTTATATTCTTGGGGTACTATCCTGTATTATCTGGACTTTGACTTTACAAACTACTATAAAATACGTATTATTTACCTTAAGAGCAGATAACAAAGGTGAAGGCGGTATTTTTTCGTTATTCGCCCTGATAAGGCGGCGGGTACCCCTGGCTTATATTTTTGCCATTATTGGGGGCAGTACACTGCTTTCTGAAGGTATTATCACTCCTGCTATCACGGTTACTTCTGCAGTAGAAGGGTTAAGGCTTATCAATACTGATATCCCTGTTTTACCAGTAGTTATTGCCATCATTACAGCATTATTCCTTGTCCAGCAGTTTGGCACCAAGCTGATAGGCAGCTCTTTTGGGCCTATTATGTTTGTTTGGTTTGGCATGTTAGGAATACTAGGGTTTAGCCATATTTTAGATATGCCAATGGTGCTGAAAGCTTTTAACCCGGCTTATGCATTAAAATTAATTATCCAACAACCTTCGGCTTTACTGATATTAGGGGCTGTGTTCCTTTGCACTACCGGGGTTGAGGCGTTATATTCTGACCTTGGCCATTGTGGGCTGAAAAATATCCGTATCTCCTGGTTTTTTGTTAAAACCACACTTATCCTCAATTACCTTGGGCAAGGAGCATACCTGCTCAACCATTCATACAATGGCACAAACCCGTTTTTTGCCATTATGCCCGAATGGCTTTTGTTCCCGGGCATTATTATAGCTACTTGTGCTGCAATTATTGCCAGTCAGGCTCTTATTTCGGGTTCGTTTACATTGATTAGTGTTGCCATTTCACTGAATGTATGGCCTAAAATGAAAAAGAAAAACCCGACTACTGTCCGTGGGCAAGTATATATCCCCGTGGTCAACTGGTTTTTGTTTGTAGGCTGTATTTTTGTTATCTTGTATTTTCAGGAATCGTCCAAGATGGGTGCTGCTTACGGCCTCTCGGTCAACCTGACTATGCTGATGACTACCACGCTACTCATGTTTTATATGATGATTAAGCGCATCAACAGCTATTTTATTGCTTTATTCTTGTTTACTTACTATATTATTGAAGGGACATTTCTTATTGCTAACCTTCAGAAATTTATGCATGGCGGGTTTCTGACCATTATTTTGGCCAGTGTATTCTTCCTTGTCATGTATGGTTGGTACAATGCCCGAAAAATACGCAACAGCTTTACCAGCTTTGTCAAACTTTCAGATTATTCTGACCTCATCACGGGGCTCAGTCGCGACCGAAGCGTCCCAAAATATGCCACAAACCTGGTATATCTGACACATGCCAATTCGCGTGAGGAAATTGAATCAAAAATCATGTACTCCATGATTAACAAACAGCCAAAACGTGCTGATGTTTATTGGTTCTTACATGTTGACATTGCTGATGAACCTGACACCTTTGAATATGAAGTAACTCATATAGTTCCCCGAACAGTGATTAAAATTGATTTCAGGCTCGGATTTAAGGTTGACCCGAAGATTAATATGTATTTTAAGCAGGTGCTCGACGAAATGGAAGAAAATCGTGAGATAGATTTGGTCTCAAGGTATGAATCCCTGCGCAGGTACAACATTGACAGCGACTTCGTATTCATAGTCATTGACCGGATCCCAAACTTCGATTACGATTTTACTCCGCATGATAAAATGCTACTCAACCTTTACCGCTTCTTGCGCCACATTGGGGTAAACGATACCAAAGCCTTTGGCCTTGATACCAGCAATGTTATCATAGAAAAAGTGCCACTTTTGGTTGAGAAAAGCTATAAAAGGGTCATTAAAAGAAGGATAGTGCAAAATACCTTGTCATTAGATGGGTCACAAGCCAATTAGTACGAAACATGCCACTTTTGCCGGGATTGTTATGACCCTTGGCATTGTATTTGGCGACATTGGGACTTCTCCGCTGTATGTTATGCAAAGTATCATTGGTGGGGATTCGCATGTTGACGAAAGCTTTATTTTAGGGGCCCTTTCCTGCATTATATTTACCCTGACACTTCAAACCACCATTAAGTATGTAATTATTACACTTAGGGCCGATAATCATGGCGAAGGAGGCATTTTCTCGCTTTTTGCCCTGATAAGGCGCATTTTCCCCTGGGCTTTCATTTTTGCCATCATCGGAGGCACAACATTACTGGCCGATGGCATTATCACCCCTGCAATTACTGTCGTTACTGCTATTGAAGGGCTTGAGTTATATTCGCCTGGCATACAGGTTATTCCTATTACCATTGCCATTATTGTTTTTCTGTTCCTGATACAACAGTTTGGGACTCATAAGGTGGGAAAATCTTTTGGCCCAATTATGTTTTTTTGGTTCCTGATGTTAGCTGTATTAGGTGCGTTGCAAATTAGTTCGTATCCGGCAATT
>ENA-UOWE01000396-UOWE01000396.1-activated-sludge-metagenome-genome-assembly--contig:-NODE-396-length-63920-cov-31.349550_pt1 | contig 63920 bp, 50 predicted proteins | sample MGYA00249841_ERZ761562 | MGnify/ENA primary metagenome ERZ761562 (study PRJEB28883, sample SAMN05720200) | activated sludge metagenome | isolation source: Anaerobic digester | place: Japan...
CGGTGCAGAAGGCACAATTGGAAGCAATGATGGATGGTGTTTACCCAATATCAGCGGAAAACCTGCAAGCTGCGTTGGATCAAAATACGCTCCTGACCCGCCTGGTGGGAGATTTGCGAACCCTTGCCCTGGCGGAAGCCGGGGAACTCACCCTGGAACAGGTGGAGATTGATCCCGGTCTCCTGCTTGCCCGGGTGGTGGAACGGCACCGCCCTTTGGCGGAAAAACGGAATATTCAACTGACACTGGTCAGTAATGGGGGAAAGGCTGGGTATCTCCTTGGGGATCCGGACCGCCTGGATCAGATTTTGGGGAATTTACTGTCCAATGCATTTCGTTATACCCCGGATGGGGGGCAAATCACGCTGGAACTGGTGCCTTCCGGTACCTCGATTGGAATGATGATCCACGATTCGGGTCCTGGAATACCGGACGATGCCCTGCCCCATATCTTTGAACGGTTTTACAGGGCGGATAAATCCCGCAGTCGGCAGGAGGGGGGAACCGGTTTGGGTTTGGCGATTGCCCGCCTGCTCACCCAGCTGATGGGTGGAACCATCATGGTAGAAAATCATCCGTCTGGTGGAGCGATCTTTACATTGCAATTTCCCAAAGCATGAATTGCCGAAATTGGTTCACACACTTGTGGTTGGTGTTATAATAGAACAATTGACCCATATGTGAAGGCAGGTGAACCATGGAGTTTCGTTTACAGGCTCCTTATATTCCAACCGGTGATCAACCGGATGCGATTCGGCAGCTCGTGAATGGCATTCAAGCGGGAAAGCGACACCAGGTTCTGTTGGGTGCCACTGGAACTGGTAAAACCTTTACAATTGCCAATATTATCCAGGAATTGCAGATGCCAGCCCTTGTCATGGCGCATAATAAAACCCTGGCTGCCCAGTTATATGCCGAATTTGCGGAATTTTTTCCGGAAAACGCAGTTTCATATTTTGTCTCCTATTATGATTACTATCAGCCGGAAGCATATGTTCCCAAGCAGGACCTGTATATTGAAAAGGAGACGGAGATCAATGATGAAATCGAACGTCTTCGCCTGGCTGCTACAACAGCACTCATGTCTCGGCGGGATGTGATCATCGTTGCTTCCGTATCCTGCATTTATGGTCTGGGGAGCCCGCAGGAATATGGGAGAGTGGTTGTCCATCTCAAGGTGGGGGAGATCTACCGCAGAAATGCCCTGCTGCGTCAACTGGTGGAAAGCCAGTACCAGCGGAACGACCTTGATCTAAAACCAGGTATCTTTCGGGTGCGTGGTGATACACTGGAAATCTATCCAGCCTACGAGGATCGGCGGGTGTACCGGATTGTTTTTTTTGGAGATGAAGTGGAACGCCTGATGATTTTCAACCCGGTGACCGGGGAGGTTTATGAAGAACCACAAGAATTTTATGTATATCCAGCCAAACATTATATTGCTCAGGAAGATAAACTGAAGCAGGCATTGGTGGATATTGAAAATGAACTGGATGCCCAGCTCAGGCGGTTTAAGCAGGAGGGCAAATTATTGGAAGCCCAGCGGCTGGAGCAGCGCACCCGGTATGACCTGGAGATGCTGCGTGAGGTGGGGTATTGTTCGGGGATTGAAAATTATTCCCGCCATCTCGACCAGCGGGAACAGGGTTCTGCTCCGTGGACATTGATCGATTATCTTCCCAGTGATTATATTCTTGTGCTGGATGAATCTCACATGACCATTCCACAGGTGCGCGGCATGTACAACGGGGATCGCTCCCGCAAACAAACCCTGGTGGAGTATGGATTCCGGCTGCCCTCAACACTGGATAACCGTCCCCTGAAGTTTGATGAATTTGAATCCCACATGGGATATACAGTTTATACCAGTGCCACCCCTGGGCCATACGAAATGCAAAAAGCGGACCAGGTTGTGGAGCAGATCATCCGCCCAACCGGATTGATTGACCCGGAGGTGGAGATCCGTCCAACGCGTGGACAGGTGGATGACCTGATCGGAGAAATTCGCCGCCGCGTGGAGGTTGGTGAGCGGGGACTTGTGACGACACTGACAAAGCGTATGGCAGAGGACCTTGCCGAATACCTGATGGAACTGGGCATCAAGGTCCATTATCTCCACTCGGAAGTGGAAACGATTGAACGTGTCGGCATTTTGCGGGATTTACGGCTGGGTGTGTTTGATGTGGTTGTTGGCATTAACCTGTTGCGGGAGGGTCTGGACCTGCCGGAAGTCTCCCTGGTGGCAATCCTGGATGCGGATAAGGAAGGTTTTCTGCGGTCTGCTACAGCCCTGATTCAGACCATTGGTCGGGCTGCCCGCCACCTGAATGGCAAGGTGATTATGTATGCTGACCGAATGACTGATTCCATGAAATTTGCGATTGATGAGACCAACCGCAGACGGGCAAAGCAAAAGGCGTACAATGAAGCTCATGGAATTCAACCGGTCAGTATTGTCAAAGCAGTTCATGACCTGACGGAACGATTGACGGTCAGCCAGGGGGTTGCTGAATCCCAGGGTACTTACCAGGCAGGCAGGCACAGCGCCGGGACACTTCCAAAACGGGAAATTCAGCGGGTAATTGTGGAACTGGAAAAGGAAATGAAACAGGCTGCAAAAGACCTGGAGTTTGAACGGGCGGCAGCATTGCGCGATCAGATTTATGAATTACGAGCCATCCTTGCCGAGGAATCCAACCTGCCGCCGTGGCAAAAAGCCCGTCTGCTGGCTGGTGAAGAGTAAAAATTCACATCATCCGTGAAATTTCTTCACAAGTTCTTCACATCCATCAGGTATCCTATACCTATACGATTAAATCGTATCAACAACAAATATCTTATTGGAGGAACGCAACGATGAAAAAGCTTGTTTGGATGATGGCTGGTTTTGGACTGGCTGTGGTACTGGCAGTTGCAGGCATGACTGTATTTGCACAAACGGATACTCCCCCCACACCTGGTGGTTCAGGTGTGTGCAACGGGGCAGCCTGCACTGCTGAACGCGGATCGGGTGTTTTATCGGATGTCATGCATTCGGTAATGATCCAGTCTTTTGCGGAAAAACTGAACCTTGCTGCTGAAACCCTGGAAGCCCGGATTGCTGCTGGTGAAACCATGTGGCAGATTGCTGAAGCTGAAGGCTTGTCTTTGGAGGAATTCACGACGGTCATGAGTGAAGCCCGCACCCAGGCTCTGGCAGATGCTGTTGCCCAGGGACTGATCACCCAGGAACAGGCGGACTGGATGTCCACCCGGATGGGCGGCAGAATGATGGGACAGGGTGCCCGGGGTGGTTATTCCCAAGGTGGCTGCACGACGGGTGCTGGTGGACAGATGCCCATGGGTGGGCGTTGGAGCCGCGGCGGACGATAATTTTCAAACCATTGAATTAAAATACAGGAGCTGCCCAATTGGGTGGCTCCTGTTATTTTAACCAACACCCAAGGTGCTATAATCTGTCTGGGAGTCAATGATGAAAATATTATCACCAGAACAGGATCATATTCTTCAGCAGGAACGAAATTTTTTAAATGACCTTCGGATGAACCTGGTGGGATGCAATGCCAACCGTGATGACCTGGACGCGCTTGGGCAGTCCATCCGCCAACTGGATGATCTTTTTCTCCTGGTGGTTGTTGGTGAGTTCAATGCCGGAAAAAGTGCTTTCATAAATGCTTTGCTTGGAAAACAATACTTGAAGGAAGGCGTCACTCCAACCACGTCACGCATCAACCTGCTGCGGTATGGTGAACCGGCATCGGAAACCTTGGCTGAGGATCATTACCTTGTCCATCATCTCCCTGTCGGTTTTCTTACCGAAATCACAATTGTAGATACGCCCGGAACCAATGCGGTCATCCGCCAGCATGAGGAACTGACCACCCATTTTGTTCCCCGGGCAGACCTGGTGTTGTTCCTCACATCTGTGGATCGTCCATTTACAGAAAGCGAACGAAGCTTCATGGAGCAGATCCGCAATTGGGGTAAGAAAGTGATCATCATTCTGAACAAAATTGACTTGCTACAGGATGAAGCTGAGCTGCTCCAGGTGGAAACGTTTGTTCGGGAGAATGCCACCCATCTTTTAGGTACAACCCCGGAGATATTTCCGGTCAGTTCAAGGCTTGCCCTGCGGGCGAAAAATGGCGAACCTTCCCTGTGGGCACCCAGCCGGTTTGAGGCGCTGGAATCCTATATTCATAACACACTGGATCAAGGTAGCCAGGTCCGGTTGAAATTCTTGAATCCGCTTGGAATTGGGGCATACTTGGTGGAAAAATATGCCCGCGAGAATGAACGGCAGAAAAAAGTCCTGGAACAGGATGCTGCCATGCTGCAAAATGTGGAGCGGCAGCAGCAGGTATATCGGATGGACATGAAGAAAACTTTTTCCCTGCGCATGGCAGAAATTGAAAACATATTCTATGAAATGGAACAACGCGGGGAGCAATTTTTTGAGAATCGGTTCCGGCTTGCACAGTTTTTCCACCTGATGAACAAGGAGCAAATGCAGGAAGAGTTTGAGCAGGAGGTGGTGGGGGATGTTTCCTTGCAGGTGGATGCCAGGGTTAATGAATTGATTGATTGGCTGGTGGAATCCGACCTCCGCCAATGGAAAGCTGTCACTTCCTATCTTGCGGACAGGCAGCGGGAGTATCGGGAATCACTGATTGGTGAGGATAACGCAAGCGGATTTCATTATGACCGCAGTCGTCTGCTGGATGCTATTGGACGGGAGGCTGACCGGGTTGTGGAGTCATATGACAGGCACGCCGAAAGCCTGCGGATTGCCACGGGGGCTCAAAACGCGGTGGTGGCATCAGCTGCGGTGGGGATCGGTGCCGTAGGACTAGGCACTGTTGTTACCATTTTGGCAACAACCATGGCAGCCGACATAACCGGCATTTTGGCGGCTGGTGTGATTGCTGCTCTTGGATTGTTCATCATCCCCGCCCGGCGGAGGCAGGCAAAACGGGAATTGCAGGAGAAACTGGCGTCCCTGCGGAGAAACCTGACACAGTCACTTCATGCGGAATTTGAGAAGGAGATCACACGAAGCACGGAGCGGATTGACCAGGCGATTACGCCATATACCCGGTTTGTCCGATCGGAAATCGGTCGCACAGACCAGGTTGAGATGGAGTTAAGCACTGCCTCGCTGGAAATTCAGCGGATCAGAGCAATTGTGGAAAGCTGGTAATTCCCCCACCTGTCAAATGGTTCTTGCGATGGAGAATTCCGGAAATTCCCCCCTTGCTTCCTGCCATTCTGCCTGCACTTCTTCCACATACGAGGATCGTGGACCCTTCTGCAGGCTTTCCACCATTCGTTCCAGCGCAGGGCGGGAACCTTCTGCCACCACTTCCACCTGCCCGGTATAGGTATTGCGGACCCATCCAGTGAGCCCCAGCACCTGGGCAATTGTAACAACGAACGCGCGGAATCCAACCCCCTGTACCTGTCCGTACACCAAGGCGTGCAATCGGACTGATTGAGATTCATGCATGATGTTAACCTTCCGATGGGACTCGATTTCGTCTTTTCCAAATGCTGATGATGCCCACTGCAAGGGGGAATCCAAGCAACGCCAATCCGATCAGGATGTATGGACCAAAATTTCGCCATGCCAGACCGGCAACATCCATTCCCAGGGATTCCTGGCGCCAGCGCATTTCGTAATCGGTGAGGGATATCCCAAATGTGGATTTAAAACCTTCTTCACAACCAAACCCGTTATCATAGGCATTCAGCAGGTTGACCACACCAGGAGTGCCAACCTGGTTATACAGGTACTGCATAAAAGAAGAAGATTGCGCATAGGCAAGAAATGCACCGGATGCATCGGATGGAAACGCACTACACAGTTGATTGAGCGGGATCAAACCATTGGAATGAATTGCTTTATCCAGTGCCCGGGGGTAGTCCGGGTTTGGGTAAAACTCAGCTATGGATGCCAGACCCTCCTTTAACCACGCGGGTAAGGAGGTGTACGAGTCTACCGTCTTCTGGTATAAAAGCAAATGCATCAGTTCATGTGGAATCTGGCGTTCCAATTCCATGCGCTGGGAAGGGCTGTCGGGGATTGATAGAAGAATGATGCCAAGATCGGGGTTGGCGTGACCTGCCACCCACGATTGTTGAACGAGGGAAAGGGCAGACTGTAAATCCGCCGGATCACGGTACACGTAAATGATTACCGGGTTGGGGATATTTGCCTGCACCAGTGAGGGCACGGTATCCAAAGCCTGTTGAGCAACATTCAGAATATCCTGCCCGAAATTCCGATCCCGATCATGCCAGTTTACCTGCAGGTTGGTTGCTTCCAGTGTCTCCCAATCAAAGCGGTTATCAATGTAGGAAAAGTGATACGTTTCGCTGATCCATTTTTCTCCTCCCCCGGAGGTAATTTCAAACCAAAAAAATACCATTGTGAAGGCGCGCAGTGCAAGCAGATCTGAGTCCACCTGGACAAGAATTTCCCCCTGCGCGCTGGGTGTGATTTCCACCAACCGGATGGACTGTCCGGCAGGTTGAATGGAGAGAAAAACGGATTGGATGTCCTGGTCTGTCAGGATCCGTCCCTGGAATGTGACCAATCCTCCAAACTCGTGGAAGACAGCTACATCCTCCATTTGAATATTGGTGTCTGCCTGCACCGATATAACGGGCAGGTTGGTCAATGTTAGAAATATTGCCAGGATGAAAACAGCCAGGGATGACCGACGGAGATGCATGGATTTAGTGGCGTTTCCGTTTCTTTTTCAATTGTGGATCAGGGGGTTCCACCCGGTCGTCTTGGGGATTGGATGAATCATCATTGCCATCCCCATCAAACTCGAACATGCCAAGGTCGGCAAGCCCTTCGGTCATAAAAAGATTGTCGAGGGCATCCTCGATGACATCGGCTATGTCATCATCATCGGTTTCCTCCAGGAGCTTTTCCAAAGCATGCCGTACACCCTCTCCGCCAATTGAGGATAATGCCCAGACGATTTCCAGAAAGACTTCCTCATCCTCAATACCCTCTTCCAGTCGTTCCAACAAAGGTTTGCGGGCTTCCTCCAGTGCAAGTTCTCCTGCTGCGTGGATGGCATCAACCTGGACGGATATCCGGGGGTGGTCGATCATTGCCATGACGTTTGTCCGCCATTGTTCATTTGCCGAGCGCCCCATGGCAACCAGGGCGCTGTTCAACCACTCGTTTTCTTGCTTCTTGTATGCTTCCCGAATCAGGGGCGAAATTTCTTCACGACTGGAATATCCGAGTGATTCCAGTGCCCTCCGCCGGACCAGTTCTGATCCTGATTGCCGATAGGCGGCAAGGAGCGCATCCTCGCATGCATTCAGGATCTGCTGGCTGATTTCCTCCAACTCACCGGCGTAAATAAAATAACCCAATCCGGCAGCCGCCTGGGCTCGAACTCCAACTTCCGGGTCCGATTGAAGGAGGTTGATCAGAGCAGGTGCAAGTCCCTCGCTGATGGAACCCCAAAGGAGGCGGATGGCAATCACGCGCGCTTCCGGATCGTCATCCTTCAATGCCAGCCTGGCAATTTCCTCAAAAGAAACGGTGTAATCGACTTCTTCCAGGTCTTCAAGGTCTTGCAGCAGGTTGATTCGCCTTTGTGGTTGAATTTGTTTCCAAATTTTTTTTAGTTCAACCCGGTCGCGAATTTCCAAATCGGAAAAGGATCTCAGGTAACTGGGAGGAAAGGGTTTGTCCTGATCAAGCAGCGCTGCCCGGACTTTGGAGAAGGGGATATGTTTTTCAGGAGACAAGGAAATCCTCCCTCGGTTAAGGAATCTGGATCGGGTTTAGAATATCCTGTGCTGTTACAAACACCATCAATAGGATGAGGAGAACAAATCCAGCCAGGTTGATCATATTCTCATACTGGACGGGGATACGCTTGCGGAAAATCAATTCCGGCAGCAACAATAAAATTCTGCCACCATCCAGGGCGGGAATGGGCAGGAGATTGGTGAACCCCAGGGCAACAGAGATGATTCCCAGCAGGGTCAATACGTTCAATCCGGATGTGCCGGGTTGACTCTCCGTTGTTTCCAGGTCCTCTTCGCGGGCATTATCATAGATGGAGTACATTCCAATGGGTCCAACCATCCGGGCTTCCTCGGGGTTGACCTGTCCTGTGATCAGTTTCCCCGGTAATTCAAAAAGCTGCCGACCCTGGCTGAGTGTGATTTGCACTCCCCATGGGATGGCTTCAAAAAATGAAACTGGCTCGACCGGATTGCTCATATATATACCCAATGCTCCTTCACCAGCTGGCGGATTAACCCGTGGTGTAAGTTGAATATCCACGGTTTCTCCGTTTCGCAGCATGGTGATTGTAATGGGAGTGCCGACGTTTGCCTTGACTAGTGTAGAAAGTTCATTCATGGATTGAATGGGAGTACCATTAATTGCCTGCACCTGGTCACCTGCCAGGATCCCCGCCTGTTCTGCCGGGGAGTTGGGGGTGGTGGATGTGATGATCACAATTCTCTCGTTGGGTGCGCCGGTTTGGGCAAACAGGATGGAAAATAGGAGCACCCCGGTCAGCAGGTTCATCAATGGACCGCCCAGGAGCACAGCAAACCGGACAAGTGGTTTGGCGGCTGCCATGCCGCCTGGCACTTCTGGATCGTTTTCACCTTTTGGGCGGACAAATGCACCAAAGGGAATCCAGTTCAGTGTGAATTCCGTTTCCCGGAATTGAAACAATTTGACGGCACGGGGTGGAAAGCCAAACCCGAATTCCTCAACTTCAATTTTGAATAACTTGGAGGCAATGTAATGCCCCAACTCGTGCAGGAAGATTAATAAACCCAGAGCCAGAATAAACTCAAGGATTCGAAGCAGCGAAGTTATAAAGGTTTCCATTCTTGTTTCCTGTAATTTTGTAGTATGTAATTAAAGCAACGATTTGATTATATCGCACACGTTCATATCTGCAAAATTATCGCACACTGTTCCCCATTCGCCGAGAAGTATTTCGGATACAATAAAAAAGTATGAACATGGCGCAAGAACAACGATCTTCTCATCATTTTTTATGGCTGGGGTTGCTTTTATTTGTGGTTTTTTCGATTGCGTTCCTGCTCCCGATACTTCCGAACGATTTTTGGTGGTATTTGCGACTCGGCGGGGATATCTTGATGAATGGCGAAATCCCCTCCGTGGATACGTACACTTCCACGATTTATGGAACACCCCAGGTGTACCCAATGTGGCTTTCTGCGATATTCTTTTTTTGGATCCATGAATTTGGCGGGCTGCCATTGATCGGTCTCATCAGGGGGATCATGATCGGCGCGTTTTTTGTTGTCTTGTGGCTGACTTGTGCACGGCAGGGCTTGCCTGGTTGGCTGATTTTTATCCTCTCATTTCTTAATATCCTTGCAGGAGCAAATAATTGGGCTGTTCGTCCGCAGATGTTTGTCTATCCCCTCTTTGGGATAACCTTATGGGTTGTGGATGGGGTATTACATCGGCTGGATCAATGCAAAGAATCTTATCGATTCAGACTTAGCCGGTGGGAGATGGCTTTGATTCCAATTTCTGCATTGTGGGCAAATTTACATGGATCGGTCATTATTTTATTTTTCCTCCTTGTCCCCATGCTGTTTGAGAATAGACTTTGGAAGAAATACTTGTTGATCATTGGAGTATGTTTCCTGGCAACTTTGATTAACCCGCGTGGTATTTTGCTGTGGAGCGATACATTTTCATTGCTCAATTCAGGTGGCAATGAATTCAGCCGAGAATGGGCTCCCCCCACGAATTCTCACTGGCAGATGTATATCTTTTTTGCTTGGCTACTGGCAATGATCCCTCTAGTGGGATTATCCCGTACCCGGTATCATGTTCCCCAGTGGTTTTGGCTGCTCGGTTTTGGCTGGATGGCGCTATCCGGAACACGGTATGTGATCTGGTTCCTGGCAATCCTGCTTGTGCTGAGTGCCAAAGCATTTGGACAGTGGAAGATCATTCCGTTTAATCCAACGGAGATTCGAAAAGACAGGTTCCAGCTGGCGATGTTTTTTGTGTTATTGATATTGCCACTGGTTTTTCTACCTGGTATCCGGCAGGTTTGGTGGGATCAGGCTCCACCCTCTCTTTCAGCTGATACCCCTGTTGAGGCGGTGGATTGGTTAAAAAAACATCCGGAAATTCCCCGCCCCTTGTTTAACAATTACGTGTTTGGCAGTTATCTGGAATATGCCATCCCGGATTTGCCCGTCTGGATTGATACCCGTTTTTATCCATTCCCGAAGGAAATTTGGCAGGATTATCTGTCCATTTCCAATGCTGAGCCGGAATGGGAACAGAAACTGGAATCATACGGAATTGCCAGCCTGATCCTGGATCCAAATGCCCAAACCATGCTGGTCGAAGAATTGAACCGCAAAGGAGGGTGGTGCAAGGAATATCAGGATTTGACTGCAGTTATTTATATAAAGTGTCAACCCTGAAGTGCTTGTGAGTTTGGCTTGATAAACGTTCCCAAGCGCAGCTCGGTGAATGCGGTTTGTAATTCATCCCGGGTGTTCATTACAATGGGACCGCCCCAGGCAACAGGTTCCTTCAAAGGTTTACCGCTGATTAATAAGAACCTGGCGCCATTCCCACCGGATGTGATGACAACCTGTTCACCATCAGATAACCGGACAATCAGACCCTCACCAGCTTGCAGGATGTCAGTTTCTTCGGAAAACCTGGCTCCTCCCCGGAACAGCAGGACGAAAACTGTATGACCGGGTGTTGTGGGATGCGACCACTGTTGATTGGGGTGGAGGGTAACATCCAGGTATTCGGGTGAGATGACAATGTCCTGAACTGGACCGGACGTGTTGCCCACGGATCCGCAGATGATCCGGATCATCCCCTGGGGGATTTCCACAATGGGAATATCCTGCGAACGAATATCCCGGTAACGCGGTTCCATCATTTTCTCACTGGATGGTAAATTAGCCCATAATTGAAAGCCACTCATCCGCCCTTCGGCATTTCCTTTCGGCATTTCCTGATGGATGATCCCAGAACCAGCGGTCATCCATTGAACGTCACCCGGATGGATCCAACCCTGGTTTCCAATGGAATCACCATGCTCGACATCCCCTTCCAACATATAAGTAATGGTTTCAATCCCTCGGTGGGGATGCCATGGAAATCCTGCCAGGTACTCCTCCGGCTTGTCTCCGCCAAAGTTATCCAGCAGCAGGAAGGGATCAAAAAGATTCTCTTTGCCAAAGCCAAACATTCGTTTGATATGAACCCCGGCGCCATCCACAACAGACTGGGGATGGGAAATGGATGCAATGGATCTCAGCATGGGCATGATTTCTCCTTTTGGGTATTATCCTACCATACGCAGGTTAAAAAATGCAAATCTGCACTTTTGCAACTGAGTATAATGAATTATACAGAATGTGGGATTTTGAAATGCATTTGGAGCAGAGATGAAAAAAACAATTATCCGGATGATGCTGTTTCTATTGGGTGGTATCGTGGTCACGATTGCCATAGGCATTGGGATTTTCCTGGTAGAAAATAAGACCAATGGCGTGATCGAGACTTCGGGGATGAAGCGGAGATATCTTTTATATGTACCGCCAACGTATGATCCCAAAGTCCCATCACCGTTGGTGATCAGCATCCATGGATATGCAGAATGGCCGGCGCACCAGATGCAAATCAGCCGGTGGAACCAATTTGCGGATACCTATGGGTTCCTGGTGGTTTATCCTTCCGGAACCAAGCTGCCCAAACGTTGGAGCGCTTTTGGGGCTGATGTAAAAACAGACTCCATGATGGATGTAATATTTATTAATGATCTGATCAATAAGCTTGAGAAGGAGTACAATATCGATCCTGCCCGTATTTATGCCAATGGACTATCCAACGGAGGCGGGATGTCCTTTGTTTTATCCTGCAAGTTGGCAGACAGGATTGCTGCGATTGGGTCTGTTTCCGGTGCCTACCTGCTTTCGTGGGATAAATGCGACCCTGTTCGACCGGTGCCCATGATTGCTTTTCACGGAACCGCAGACGAGGTGGTTCCCTACGAAGGAGGACCATCCGATGCTTTTGATATTCCGTTTCCCAATGTGCCGGAGTGGATGGAGATCAAAGCGGATCGGAACGGCTGCAGCCAGTACCTGGTGGAGGTTCCAACCAACCCGGAAGTGCAGGGAGTGAAATATACTGACTGCGAGGGAAATGCGGATGTGCAGTTTTATACCGTCCTGGATGGGGGTCATACCTGGCCTGGAGGAGAACCTCTGCCGGAGTGGATCACGGGGAGAACTTCGCAGGCTGTGAATGCCACTGCCATGATGTGGAATTTTTTCATGGAACATCCCATGCCCCAGGAATAATTTGCTGTTCAATACCTGAATTTACATCTGTGTTTGGTATGGGTAGCAAGTTTTCCTCAAGTTAACACAACAACCATAACCTCAAGCAGAAACCATCTCCTGAAAATGTCTGACTGGTTAAGCGGGCAGGGAGGGGGATCCTTTTGCAATCCCGCCAAAGATGGATATTACTGGTTATTCGAGACAAGATTGGTTTCCATAAAAAGCTTATACAAACATATGACATTATTTGACAATGAATTATAAGTATAGTATATTTACCTAATTAGTATACAATACATAACAAAAGGATCAAAAAAATGCAAATCCATGAACTCCCCCAATTAACATTCGCGTTTGATGCGCTGGAACCGGTGATTGATGCCAGGACAATGGAAATCCACCATGGCAAGCACCATGCTGCTTATGTAGCCAACCTCAATAAAGCCCTGGAAGCTGCACCAGATTTGTCTGAGATGAGTATGGAACAACTGCTGCAACGGATTCAGGATGTTCCGGAAGGGATTCGGACTGCAGTACGGAATAATGGCGGTGGACATGCAAACCACACCCTCTTCTGGCAGGTGATTGCACCGGGTGGCAGCAAGACTCCTCATGCAAAGCTTGCCCGACAACTGGAAGAATCATTTGGTTCACTGGATGCATTTATGGAAAAATTTGGAAATGCAGCCATGACCCGGTTTGGTTCGGGGTGGGCATGGCTTGTCATGGATGTAGATCAAAAATTACATGTGTACTCCACTGCCAACCAGGACAGTCCCTGGATGGAGGGTCACAGACCGATCCTGGGTCTTGATGTTTGGGAGCATGCCTATTATTTGCAGTACCAGAACCGCCGGGCGGATTATGTAAAGGCTTTCTGGTCCATCGTCAATTGGGATGCGGTACAGCGGTTTTATGAATTTGACTAACCCACATAAATCACCGGGTTGATAAACAGACCTCCCGTCATTTGGGAGGTCTGTTTATTCCTGTTTCCAATTTCCAAATTTATCCTAGAGTAACCGCTTGATGACACGCCCCAGGCGGGAAATCCCTTCATTAATAAGTGTGGGTTTTGAATAGGAGAAATTCAGGCGCATGGTATTCCAGCCCCCATTATCCGGATAAAAAGCGTCTCCGGGAACGCAGGCAACTTTCTCCTGTTCAACAGCAACCTGGAGAACCTCGGTGGACTTGAGGTGTTCCGGCATGGTTAACCACAGGAACAATCCGCCGTGTGGGTGGGTCCAGCGGACACCAGCAGGCATATGTTCCTCCATTGCCTCCAGCATGGCATCCCGCCGTTCCCGGTATACATCAATGATAAATTGCACATGCTTGTCGATGAATCCGCCCCGACCGACTTCGTAGGCAAGCAGTTGGTTAAACGTAGAAGTGTTCAGGTCTGCACCCTGCTTTGCGAGGACAAGTTTGCGGATGACCTCTGATGGTGCAATTACCCACGCAAGGCGGATGCCGGGTGCCAGGATCTTGGAGAAGGTGCTGAGGTAAATCACGTTGCCGGAATAAACCCCATTCTGCGTTCGGCGGTCGTTGTCTATCTTCATTACCGAAGGAAGATGCTCGCCTTCAAAACGAAGTTGACCATATGGATCATCCTCGATAATGGGAACCCCGTAGCGGTCCGCCAGGTCAACCAGCTGCAACCGCCGTTCCAGAGACATGGTAACACCGGTTGGATTCTGGAAATTTGGCAGGACGTATATAAATTTTGGTCCGGTGCGCAATGCTTCTTCCAATGCATCTGTCCGCATTCCATCGTCGTCGGATTCCACCGTGACATATTCCGCCCCGTAGGCGTTCCAGGCTTGCAGGGCGCCCAGGTAGGTGGGAGCTTCCACCAGGATGCGGTCACCGCGGTTGATGAGGATTTTACCCAACAAGTCCAGTGCCTGTTGGGAGCCGGATGTGATCTGTACGTTTTCGGCGGCAATTCCGACCCCCATGGTATTGGTGTGCCGGGCGATCATTTCCCGGAGGGGTTTATATCCTTCCGTTGAGCCATATTGAAGTGCAAGAGCACCCTGTTCAGATAAAACCGTGTTGCACGCTTCGCGAAATTTATCGATTGGGAAAACATCGGGGGCAGGAAGCCCTCCAGCGAACGAGATGACCTCCGGATTTTCGGTGAGTTTGAGAAGTTCGCGGATCGCTGATGCCTTCATGCGCTGTGTGCGTTGAGCGTAGCGATGGTCCCATTGGGTTTGCATTTTTACTCCTTGTACTTGGTATGATTTGTTTCTGATTTCCAGAAAATTAAATCCACTGGACTGCAGGTTTTTCTGCAGTCCAGTGATGATTCCCGGTTTACTTGGGGAAGCGGCTGATGACCACTGCGGGCGTGGGCAGTGTCACACGATCCCCGGATGACAGGTCAGCAGGTGCCTTTCCGGCAGCTTTGGGCGCGCTCTGGAAAATGGCAATGGGCGTGCCCTCTTCGGCAGATTTAAGGTCGATGTATGCCTGCCCGGTGAGGAATCCTTCCGAGTCGATGGCGCAGGAAGTTACCTGACCGATCACCCGCCCCTTGCGATCGAGTACTGGATCGTGCAGGTGTGCCATGCGAACACCTTTTTCCGTAAATCGGAAGCGGACCACCACACCCTGCCGCCCGGCTTCACGTGCCAGGAAGGCAGATCGTCCAATAAACCAGGGCTTGTAGGTCTTGACATATGTACCAAAACCAGCTTCGGCAACACCCAGGTTAAGGTCTCCACCCATTTCATGTCCATAAAGTGGCAATCCGGCTTCTGTTCGCAGGGAGTCGCGGGCGCCCAGCCCACAGGGTTTGAGCCCCAGCGGTTCCCCAGCTTTAACCAATGCATTCCAGAAATCTGCCGCCTTGTCTGGATGGACAAAGAGTTCAAATGCCATCTTTTCTCCAGTGTACCCCGTCCTGGAGACAACCAGTTCAAAACCACCGACAACCGCTTCGCAGAGCTGTGTCCGCTTTAATGCCATGATTCTGCGGCGTGTGGGGGCATCCACACCGAGCGATAACAGGATATCGCGGGATTTTGGACCCTGCAATGCAATATCAATCCGCATATCTGCCCCTTCCTTGGGGTCGCGCAGGTTGCGGAAGATGACGTTTCTACCAAATGCATGCACCCAGGGGCGGTCCCGATCCACCAGCACCTTGCCGTCTTTGACTGCATTCAACCATGCCCAATCCTTGTCATCATTGGATGCGTTGACCACCACCAGGTAGGCATCGGCGCTGCGGCGGTAAACCAGGGTGTCATCAATCACGTTGGAATCTGGATCAAGGAAGTGTGTATAGCAGGATTCTCCGACATCCAGGGCATTGATATCATTTGCACAGACACTGTCGAGGAAGGCGGCTGCATACGGACCTTCCGCCTGGTATACGCCCATGTGGGCAACGTCAAACAAGCCAGCTGCCTGCCGGGTCGCCAGGTGCTCCTCGGTGACAGATGTGTACCAAACAGGCATTTCCCATCCAGCAAACGGGATGATTTTTGCCCCCATGGCTTTATGGACTTCATAGAGGGGAGTACGGCGGAGGGTTTCTGGTTCCTTCTCCTCCCAGGTAAAGGAGGGTTTGGGGTCACCGCCCTGGCTGCCATCCATGCCGATATGGAATGGTTTGGCTTTTGCGTTCCGCTCACCAGATGACATGGTTACTGGTTCAGCCGACTCGATTACATAGATGGGACCGGGCAGGCGGCGGGTTACGTCAACATCAAATCCCACATAGCCATCGGAGAGATCACGCAGCCAGGTGCCTGCCAATCCGGCGTGTTCAGCAGGCAGGCTGAAACGGTAGGTATCCAGCTTGACCCATGTGAGGATGCCATCCACAGATCCCTTGGGAGTATTCAGGCGGGTATTCTGGCTTTCACCAGGCTTGAGCGCTTCCCCATCGCTGGCGAAGACATAATTGACAAATCCCAGCACGTCATCACCGCTCAAGTCAAAGGCAATCCAGCCGTTCTGATCTGCGGGCTTGTCATCAATGTAGAAGAAGTGTGGGTAGGCATGTTTTCCCACTTCCACATCTGCACCTGCTTTTTCTGCCAGGGAGCGAACACGCAGTTTGACATCTTCCAGCACATCAAAGTCAATCTTGGCGCGGGCTGCAGGTCCCTGGCGGGTTTCAATGGAATAAGGCTTGGTTGCCTGAAGAATATCCGCCATGGCATCAGCCACCTGGATCATTTCTGCTTCCTTCAATCCCCGTTGAGTCATCCAGGGTGTGCCATAGCGGATTCCCGAAGCAAACAGGGCGGTTTTATCCCCCGGAATGGTGTTCCGATTGAGGACAATTCCAGCCACGTCGAGGATGCGGGCAGCCATGTCTCCGGATAACGGGGTGCCATCATGACCAACGATGGTCTTGCAATCCACATTACCCAGGTGGGAGTCGGAACCGCCAAATGAAACTCTTAATCCGCGCTCTTGGATGCGTGTGGTTAATGCTTGGTTATTCTTGATAATCTGGCTCTGCAATTCCCGGAATTTTGGTGTCTGAGCCAACTTAAAGGTCACTGCCAGGGCGGCAAATGCATGGACATGCGGACCGCCCTGTTCTCCGGGGAAGACCGAGCGGTCAATTTTGCGCGCTGTCGCAGCATCCTGGGTGATGATACAGGCGCCGCGCGGTCCGCACAAGGTTTTGTGCGTGGTAAAGGTAATGACGTGAGCAAACCCGACCGGGCTGGGAACTGCCTGTCCGGCGATCAAACCGGCAATATGGGAGACATCCGCCAGCAGGATGGCGCCAACAGAATCGGCAATCTCGCGGAACCGTTTCCAGTCCGGAATCCATGGGTAGGAGGAGTAGCCGGCAATGATGATCTTGGGCATGGAAGCTTTTGCCTGTTCCGCCAGGGCATCATAATTGATTTGCTCGGTGACGGGATCCACGTTGTAATGAACAACGTGATACAGTTTGCCTGACCGGTTGACAGAGGAACCATGCGTCAAATGACCACCATGCAGGAGATTCATACCCAGGATGGTATCGCCGGGGTTAATTAACGCCCCATAAACTGCGTTATTAGCAGGTGCACCGGAGAGAGCCTGGACATTCACATACAATTGATTTGCAGAAACCGTGGGGGTGGCAAATGCCTCGGCACAACGGCGCCGGGCAAGGGATTCCACCACATCACAATATTCCACGCCCTTGTAATAGCGGGGATCTGCATACCGCCGATAATGGGATAGGAATTTGGGATAGTCCAGAATCTCAGCCTCCGTCATCCACCGGGTTTCCTCATCCGGGTAACCTTCAGCATACAGATTCTGGAAAACAGACCCCAGTGCTTCCCGTACGGCAACCGGTGCCTGGCTTTCGCTGGGGATCAGGATTAATTTGCGGACCTGGCGTTCCGCTTCGATGTCAACAAGATGAGCAACATCGGGATCAATATCCGCCAGGGATCCACGGAAAAGAAAATCTGCCATGTTTCCACTCCTCTGGTTTTGAATCCGAATTCAACTCTATTGTATTCCCGCAGATGGGTCGGGTCAAGTGAGTTTGGTCAGTTAACTGGTATGAGAATGGAAGTCTCCTGCCACTCACCGGATTATTCATTTGAGTGGCCTGCTGTTACAATTGATGATTGGAAGTTAATAACATTCAATCACTGGCTGGCAGCATGTCAAAAAATGGTTTTCCCAATCCCTCTATTGTTCTTACAAAACAGCAAGCGCGCAAGTTCCTGCTCAATCATCATCACCTGTTGAAACCGCGGGCACTCCCAGGCAGGCAGGGTATCCTGGAAGTCATCCAGCTGCTTGGCTGCATCCAGTTTGACCCGGTGAATGTTGTGGGGCGCAATCCTGATTTGGTGCTGCAATCCCGGGTGAGGGATTACCAGCCATCCATGCTGTATGATCTGCTCTATAAAGACCGCCTGCTTTGGGATGGATGGGATAAACTGGCTTCCATTTACCCTGCCGGGGATTGGCATTACTTTGGTCGCCATCGAAAACATATGCTGGAAGGATATGGAAAACCCGAGGATCCGCCGATGCAGGTTGCCGAGATGGTGCGGGAGGCAATTCGAAAAAATGGTGCGTCAGATTCGCTTTCCATCCGCCACGACACCCGGATGGACTGGTGGTGGGGGAAACCGGTCAGCCTGGTGCGGGCATGTATGGAAATCCTTTATTTTACCGGGGAACTGGGCATCCATCACCGGACGGGAACAAGGCGGTTCTTTGATTTTACAGAGAACCTGTTGGCTCCCGATTTATATCATCGGGAGGATCCGAATATCACACAGGATGATTATCACGATTGGCATGTCTTGCGTAGGATTGGGAGCCTTGGCATGGCGCGGGTGGGGGGATCGGATGCCTGGCTGGGAATCACCGGGTTGAAAACACCGGAACGTGTGGCAGCCTTGCACCGGTTAATCGAAGATGGCAGGGTATTGTTAATTGGTATTCAGGAACATCCTGGAAAAGAATTCTTTATCCGAACCGGAGATTGGGAGATTCAGGCGGCAGGATTGGACGGACAATTGGAAGATTGTTATGCGTCCTTCCTGGCACCGTTGGATAATATGTTGTGGGATCGTGGTCTTGTGCAATTGTTGTTTGACTTTTCATATACCTGGGAGGTGTACAAGCCTCCATCCAGGAGAACCTATGGGCACTACACGCTGCCCGTTCTTTACGGTGATGCCTTCGTTGCCCGCATGGATGCCAGGATGGATAAAAAATCGCGCACACTGGTATTGCAGAACTGGTGGTGGGAGCCTGACATCACGTTGGATTCAGAGATGCGTGGCGCATTGTTGAATGGTATTCATGATTTCAGCCGATATTTGGAAGCAGATTATATCCGGGTGGAAGATTCCGCCATACAAGACTTGTTGTAATGAATATGATTTCGGGCTATACTGAGTCAAGCTTCCACTTGGAAGAATTTGTCATCAAGAGGAAGGAAACATAATGAATCAATCCATATCAAGTGAAATGCTTGCCAATACTGCGATGTGGATGGCTGCTGTTCGGGGAAGGGAAAGTGACAGGGAGGACCGATTATTTAATGACCCCTGGGCAACCGAACTGGCTGGAGACGTGGGGGAAAAGTGGATCACTGACCGCTCGCCGGAGAGTGTCCTTCCCATTGTTTTACGGGTTCGATATTTTGATGATTATCTTCTCCGAATCACCACTGATTTTGGGATTCGGCAGGTTGTTTTCGTTGGTGCTGGATTGGATACCCGAGCCTGGCGATTGGATTGGGTGGATGGTGTCAAAATTTTTGAGGTGGATCAGTTACCTGTATTGCAGTATAAAAACGATTTTATGCAATCCAGGCAGCTATCTCCAAGATGTGAACGGACGTGTGTGGGGGAAAACATTCTTAATACTCGGGGAGAACCTGTTTTACAGCGGCTTCCTAGACTAAAATCAGCCCTCGGCATCTTCCGTCGGGATAATATTCATAATACTTGGGGAAAAGCTGTTTTGGATGCTGGATTTGATTCCTCAAAGCCTTCCTTGTGGCTGTTGGAGGGCTTTCTATTCTATTTATCCCAGGAATCAATCATCCGGGTACTGGATGAGGTCAGCAGTCTGGCGATGGAGGGAAGCTGGCTGGGATTTGATATTATCAACAGCTTTGTGTTAAGGTCACCTTTTATCAAACCCTGGCTGGACATGCAGGCAAGCCTGGGCGCGCCATGGATTGGCACCATGGACGACCCGGTGGGATTTCTGGCTGAGAGGGAATGGATTGCTTCCATGACCCAGGGTGGACATCCGGGGGTGAATTTCGGACGCTGGGTTTTGCCCGTTCTTCCGGTGGACTATCCTGGAATGCCGCATCACTGGCTGGTGACAGCACAAAAGCAGGATCGTTAACGTTTTCCCGATGCGTTGGCAATCAGGTCCTGGTGAATCAGTGTTACCTGGCTGGCGGGGATCTTTTCCACTTCCCGGTCGTAGGTCAGGAATCCGTTGATTTCAATTTCCACGTCGGTTGTCTGGGTGTAGATTGCGGCTGCCAGACCCTCCCGAATCAGAGGTTTGAGTTCATCCCGAAGGATGGCGATGTAAGCCTCCACCAATGATTCCTCGGCAGGGTAAAATTTATAACCAAATTTCTTCCCCGGATTCCAAAGGTGACCGGGGATTTTCAAACTGTACCCCCCAAATTCCGAGATGACAAAAGCCCGTCTGGAGTGCGGTTTCCGCCGTTGCAGCCGGATGTTGTAGATGTGGCGGCTTTCAAAATCTCCGGCACCCTGGTCAAACCAGCCTGAGGCAGCATCAACCAGGCGGGTTGGATCCCAGGTTTTGATGAGTTTGGCAATCCTGGTGCTTTGATATTGCCCCCATCCCTCATTGAATGGGACCCACACGGCAATACAGGGAAAGTTATAAAGATGCTGGATCATTGCACGCAGCTCGGCTTCAAATTGTGTGCGATTCTCCGGGTCAATTCTCCCTGCGCGTTTCCAGCGTTTTTCATCGCGTTCGTTATAACCGGTGCCGATTGCCAGCGTGGAAAGAAATCCTCCCACCGGTTTTCCTCCGTTGGGCATATCCTGCCAGACAATCATGCCCAAACGATCGCAGTGGTAATACCACCGCGCCGGTTCGACCTTGACATGTTTGCGGATCATGTTCATGCCCAGTTTCCGGGTGTATTCAATATCAAACCGCAGGGCTTCATCAGTGGGAGCCGTGTACAAACCATCCGGAAAATATCCCTGGTCAAGTGGACCATACAGGAAAATAGGTTCATGGTTCAGTTCAAACCGGGTGTGTCCCCTCGAATCCAGCCCCAGGCGATAGGAGCGCATGGCAAAATAACTGCAAATCTCGTCAACCGGTTTGCCATCTTTCAATAATTTAACAGTCAGGTCATACAGGTGGGGAGAGCCAGGACTCCAGGGTTTGGGATGCATGATCGGGATTGCCAGGGGCTGCCCGAGGGATGCGTAAGCCCGGGCGATTTCCATGCCCTGATCATACGCCACTGCCTCAACAAGAAGGTCGTCCTGTTTCTGTCCCTGCACATGGAGTGAAATGTGGAGTTGCCTGGTATCAAGGTCGGGCGTCAACGTTAATGACCGGATGTTGGTAGGGGGCACTGCTTCCAGCCAGACGGTTTGCCAGATCCCGGAAACGCTTGTGTACCAGATCCCGCGGGGATGCAGGGTTTGTTTTCCCCGCGCCTGCATTCCGCTATCAGATGGGTCTGCCACAGAGATGACGAGTTCATTATTGTTGAAAAAGCGGACATGTTGAGTCAGGTCAAAAGTGAATGGCAGGTAACCGCCAGAATGAGAACCAATAAATGTTCCGTTCAACCAGACGTTGGTCTGCCAATCCACCGCGCCAAAGTGGAGCAGAATGGCTTGTCCCTGCCATTCTGTAGGGATGGAAAAGGTACGGAAGTACCATAATTTTTCATCCGCGTGGAGAGGTTTTGCCACCCCTGAAAGGGAAGATTCCAACGGAAATGGAACCAGGATTGTCCCATCAAAATGTCCGGGAATCCCGGAATCGGCGGGTTGAATGGTGTATTCCCATAATCCGTTCAGGTTTTGCCAGTCTGGGCGCGTCAGCTGGGGGCGGGGGTATTCCGGGAGGGGGCAGGCTGGATCCACCCTGTCCGCCCAGCGGGTTTTGAGTGGAGATGGGGCTGGATGCCATTCGTGGGATGTAGACATGGGAAAATTATCCTTGAACAAAGATATTCATTTGGGATGATCCGCGATTAGCCCAGAGCATATAGGGTATAAATTTAAACTGTTTTCCGTCAATGGTATTTCCCTGGAGGGTTATGCAACCTTGAAGAAGATCTGGTTCCCAGTTCGCCCTGATGGATTCCCGATGGATGGTCAGGTTGAAAATGTCCACGCCGGGTTGATCGGTACTCTCCAGGCAGTAGAGGATGGGACCGCGGCCCAGTGCAAGTTTTCCTCCGCAGGATGGCAGTCGGCGATCCTGTCTGTAAAAGCGGATGGGCATTGAAAGGGATAACGAAATTTCATCGCCGGGTTTCCACAATCTTTCCAGGTGGAGATAACAGGATGTGTATGGCGAATAACCACAAGCGGTTTGCACCGGCGTTCGGATGGGGTGCGAAATATCTTCAGCTTGATGATTTATAAACAGCGCATAGCCATCTGTCCAGGAGGGTATGCGTAAATGAAATGCAGCCTGGCGGGGTGCATCCATCTCCAATTGAATGGTAATTTCTCCATGCCAGGGCAATCCAGAGATTGTGTTGATGATCATTCCGGGTTCCAATTCTGCCCGACTGGAAATATACTGATGAACCCAGTAATCGTTTTCGTCCCGGCTGTAGAGATAAGTTCCCAGCGCAGCCCAGGTGCGGGAGAGATTGGAAGGACAGCAGGGAACGGTATACCATGGCTGCCGCTTTAACTCGCCGCGGCTGGCAAGTGGATTATCGTAAAAATACGTTGTGCCATCCAATCCCATCGATACAGAGGCAGCGTTGTATAATTGCCATTCCAGCAGGTCGGCAAACTGGGCGTCTCTGGTCAGGAGAGTCATTTCCCAGTTCCAAAAGATGCTCCCAAGCGCAGCGCAAGTTTCTGCGTATGCCAGGTCCGGGTGAAGTTCATAATCGCGACCGAATCCCTCGATTAATGGAAGCGCACCCAATCCGCCGGTGACATACATCCGCCTGATGACCATTCGATCCCAGGCTTTCATGAGGTTGGGAATGAATGACACATCGTTTGTATGTTTTGCCAGCATGGCAATGGCGGTTTGCAAGTAGGTGAACCGGACCGCATGCCCAACCGGGACAGTTTGCTCCCGGATGGGGCGGTTCTGTTGGGCGTATTTCCCTGTCAGCAGACTATGTGCCAGCCGCAGTGGAAGGAGTGGAGGTACACGGTGCAGGAGACGCGATGGCTGTGTGGGAGGCTGATGGTATGGGTGGTTCTGCTGATACAGGGTCCGCTGCCGGTTTCGGATATTCATCCGCCGGGTGGTGCGACGGGATTGCTGGAGGAATTTCCAGCCGTATCCCCGCATACGTCCACGCCGTTCGAGGAATTTACGAGCGAGCTCCAGGGATGACAGATCACCAGTTGCCTGGTACAGGCGCAGCAGGGCGATTTCAATCTCTTCATGTCCATCCGTCTGGATGGGTGGTGCATCCTTAAATACCTCAACAAGCAGGCTGGCAGCCCGGCGGGCAATTTCCAATACTTGATTTTCACCAGTGGCAAGGTAATGAGATACGCCTGCTTCCATCAGGTGACCAAGACAGTACAGTTCGTGTTCAATTTGCAAATTTTCCCATCGCTCACCTGGAAAGTGCAGCTGGTTGTATGTGTACAGGTAGCCATCCTGCATCTGGGCTTTCTCCAGGATGGAGATCAATTCATTCACTTGTTTTTGAATTTGGGGGGTTGGGTGATGTGCCATAACGCGGGAGGCAGCATCCAGCCATTTATAGGCATCTGAATCTGCAAAGAACATCCCTTCCCGGAACCCATCTGAAAGGCTGGCAGCCTGACGAAAGTTCTGGATGCAACCAGTTGCCTCCAGTTGGTTCCATTGGTGGGGGAGTGCATTCTCAAGATTGGTTGCCAGCCGTTCGCGCCAGAAACCGCCTAATATTTCCACATCACGGAGTTCCAGTTCCTTCATAAGATGATTACTCCCGGGATTCATCCGTTGAATTTTTGCGGATGAAGAGCAGCGGGACAAGGGCTGTAATCGCAATCAAGGCGCCGACCTGGAAGATTAGGGGTGGCGGGATGAAACCAGCTTCACCATTCATTACAGTGGGTGTGCCGAAAGCCTGGATCAGGCGGGAACCAATCGCAGGACCCAATACCATGGGGATTGCAATCCAGAAAATCATACGCACGCCGAGAAATTTACCCCGGTTGGCTTCCGGAAGCAGGTCCTTCAACCATGCAACCGCTGCCACACCGGCTGCCATTGTGACAGCCTGCCAGAGTAATGCTGTAAGTGCCAGGGGAACGAGACCACGGGCAAAAGAGAAGATCAAGCCACCAAGAGACCCTACAACGGTGCAAACCAGGATCATCGTCCGGCGTTCCCATCGATCAGCAAGCAGACCGAAGGGGACGGCGAGGAGTGCACTGCCGAGCATGACTGCTCCACCGATGATGCTGAACTCGGTTTTGGAAATTCCAATGTAGTTGTTCAGGTAGACAATCAGGTAGGGCATGGATACCTGGTAACCGATGTTGGCAAGCATGATATTCAGCAGCACCAGGAAAAGGGTTGTATTTTCCCGAACAGTTTTCCACTGGAATAATTCCGCAAACTCCGCCCAAAAGGAGCGACCGGGAGGGATGGCGGGAGCAGGTACATCCTGCAGCAATCCGCCTCCCACGATGCCGGAAAAGATGACAATTGCACCCAGAACGTAGAAGAATGTAAAATATCCCACCTGGTCAATTAAAACTCCGGCTGCCGCCATGGCAACAATTTGTGCAATAAAAACTGCCATGTTCAATACGCCTTCCACCCTGCCGCGCTCGCGGGTGGAGGCAATATCGGTTGTCCAGGCATTGAAGGCGGCATCGTTGGCGGTTGATCCGAAGAATGTCATGATGGAGTCGGCAATCACAACCATGATAACTGCCAGGCTGGTTGTCTTAATGTATGCAACGGTTGGGAACAGGATGGTTGAAATCCCCCAGAGGATATACCCGATGAGGATAAACGGTTTACGGCGACCGAACCGCCAGCGCGCCCTGTCGCTGAGGGTTCCCATCAGCAGCGTGGTCAAGGTTGCTGTGATGGCACTGGCTGCCACCATCCATGCCACCGGGCGAGGATCTGGGGTCAATTGATCATATACAAAGGTGTTGAACCAGCTGTTCTCAACAGCCCAGGCAATCTGACCGGTAACTGCCAGGAGGACAAGGGCAACCCAGGCGCGAGGTGAGATTTTTCGTTCCGGCATCCTACTGCCTCCGAGTTATTAGATATCAGGATGAATATAAGTGTACAGGAAAGGCGAATTTTGGGCAACGATAAATAACCGTTCAATATAAACGGAATGGTTAAAAAAATTTACCATTGTCTTAATAAAAATTAATGCAATTAATAATCAGATACCATATAATAGTTGTACAGATTGTCTGGGTGCCCCCCTCACCCCGACAATCTGCGTTTAATTTACAGGGTGGAAACGTGTTCGAACTGGCTGTTGTAAAGCTCGGTATAAAAGCCGCCCTTGTTTAATAATTCCTCGTGGTTTCCCTGTTCCACAATATCCCCATCCCGCATGACGAGTATCAAGTCTGCATTTCGGATGGTGGAGAGCCGGTGGGCAATGATAAAGCTGGTACGTTCCTGCATCAATGTATCCATCGCCTGCTGAATCAGGATCTCTGTGCGCGTGTCCACGGAACTGGTGGCTTCATCAAGGATCAACATGTGCGGATTGGATAATACTGCCCGCGCAATGGTCAGAAGCTGCTTTTGACCTTGCGAAATGTTGGTGGTTTCTTCGTTAAGCACCATCCGGTACCCATCCGGCAGGGTGTGGATGAAGTGATCCACGTGGGCTGCCCGGGCAGCAGCCATGACTTCCTCGTCCGTGGCATCCGGGCGACCATAGCGTATGTTTTCCATGATTGTGTCATTGTACAGCCAGGTATCCTGCAGAACCATTCCAAACAGGTCTCGCAAGCCAATGCGGGTGTATTCCTGAATATTTTTTCCATCCACCAGGATGGCGCCCGAGTTAACGTCATAAAAACGCATTAACAGCTTAACCACAGTGGTTTTCCCGGCACCCGTGGGACCGACAATGGCAATTTTTTGTCCGGGTTTGACCCGGGCGGAAAAGTTTTTAATAACCAATTTTTCGGGGTCATATCCAAACTGAACATTTCGGAATTCCACTTCTCCGCGTACCCTGGAGGGTGCAATCGCGTTTTCTGTTTCCGGTACCTCTTCAGTTTCATTCAGAAATTCAAAAACCCGTTCCGCTGCCGCGGCGGTTTGTTGGAGAACGTTGGAAATATTGGCGAGTTGGGCAATCGGCTGCGTAAAGGAGCGAACATACTGAATGAACGCCTGAATGTCGCCAACGGTAACCAGGTTGCGGATTGCCAGGACTCCCCCCATCATGACAACTGCCACGTAACCAAGATTGCCAATAAATCCCATGATGGGCATCATCAAGCCGGACAGAAACTGGGATTTCCAAGCGGATTGGTAGAGGGTATCGTTCAATCCGTTGAATTTCTCGACGCTCTTCCTTTCGCCGTTAAAGGCTTTCATAACTACGTGACCACCGTACATCTCCTCAACATGCCCGTTTACATGCCCCAGGAATTCCTGCTGCTGTTTGAAGTATTTTTGAGAATTCTTGATCACCAATCCGGTTACGACGGCGGACAGGGGGATGATCACCAGGGAGACCAAGGTCATCTGCCAGCTGATGGACAGCATCATGATAAGTACGCCAACCACGGTGACCGTGGAGGTGATGATCTGGGTCAAGCTCTGGTTGAGTGTCTGACTGACGGTGTCCACGTCGTTGGTTACGCGGGAGAGAACCTCTCCGTGGCTGGTACCGTCAAAATATTTCAGCGGCATGCGATTAATCTTGGCGGCGATTTCCTTGCGGAACCGGTAGGTCATTTTCGCGGACACATCCGACATGACCCATCCTTGAATGTACGTAAACAAGGAGGAAAGCAGGTAAAGGATGCCTATGGTAATCAGAATATTCCCAATGTATGGAAAATCAATCCCGGTGCCGGTCCCGGAAATCTGCGCCATTACCCCTTCAAATAACCTGGTGGTCGCTTTCCCAAGGATTTTTGGTCCGATAATGTTGAAGATGGTCGATGCTGCAGCAAACAGCATGACAACCAGGATGGGAAGCCTGTATGGTGCGAGATACTGGACAAGCCTGGCAAGGGTGCCTTTAAAATCGCGTGCCTTCTCACCGCCCATCATTCCCATAGGTCCACCCATTGGTCCCCCGTGTCCCATGGGTCCGCGCCTTGGCTGGTTTTGGTTGCGTGTGCTGGACTGTGTGGTCATGATAATTCCTCAATGCTCAACTGGGACATGGCAATCTCGCGGTAAGTCTGACAGGACTTCATCAGTTCGGCATGGGTGCCAATTCCCACGACCATGCCGTCATCCAGCACGATAATCTGGTCGGCATACAAAATTGTGGAAACCCGCTGGGTGACAATGATCAGTGTTGACCGGGCTGAGTTATCCCGCAGGGCTTTTCGAAGTGCCGCATCGGTTTTAAAGTCCAGTGCTGAGAAGCTGTCATCAAAGATGTAAATTGGTGCTTGTTTTACCAGAGCTCTGGCGATGGAAAGACGCTGCTTTTGACCCCCGGAGACATTGGTGCCTCCCTGTGAGATTTCTGCAGCAAGACCCTCCTGATTGGCATATACAAACTCGCCCGCCTGGGCGATGGATATCGCCTGGTTCAATAATTCAGCGCTGGCGTTTTCATCACCAAAGCGCAGGTTGCTTTCAATGGTACCGGAAAACAGGGTGCTTTTCTGGGGAATGTATCCAATCTGTTGGCGCAGGTCGTGCTGGCTGACGGAGCGGATATCAACCCCGTCGATAAGAATCTGCCCCTCTGTAACATCGAAAAACCTTGGGATCAGGTTAATTACGGTTGATTTTCCAGAACCTGTGGAGCCTATGATGGCGGTGGTTTTCCCGGGATGTGCCGTGAAACTGACATTGCAAATCACATTTTCATCGGCATCCGGGTAGCGGAAGGAAACATTGCGAAACTCCACCAGACCCCGGACGGGTTGTGGGAACTCGGCAGGTTCCTCCGGATCTTTGATCATCGGTTTGATTTCCAACACTTCAGCAATGCGGTCTCCAGAGACAGCCGCCCGCGGCAGGTTAATAAACATGATTGACATCATGAGGAATGACATGACGATCTGCATTGCGTACTGCATGAAAGCCATCATGTCCCCCACCTGCATGTTGGATTGCGCAACTTGGTGGGATCCAACCCAGATAATTAACAAAGAAATCCCGTTCATAATGACCATCATGAATGGAAACATGGAAGCCATCACACGGTTAATAAAGAGGATGTTTCCGGTTAAGTCCTGGTTGGCGCGGTCAAAGCGCTCCTCTTCATGTTGCTGCATATTGAACGCCCGAATCACCATGATGCCGGAAAGATTCTCCCGCATGACAAGGTTCAGGCGATCCACCAATTTTTGGATGAGCTTGAATTTGGGAATCGCGATGGTGAAGACTACCGTCACCAGGATGAGCAGGATTACAACTGCCAGGGCAATTGTCCACCACATGGAGGAGCCTTTATCCATTGCCCGAATGATACCGCCAACACCCATGATGGGGGCAAAGAAAAACATCCGCACCATCATGAGAACCAGCATGGAAACCTGGGTGACATCGTTTGTGGAACGGGTGATTAACGAAGCAGTGGAAAATTTGTCAAATTCTGTGCTGGAAAAAGATTCCACTTTCTCAAAAACGGCTTTACGAACATCCCGTGCAAATCCGGCAGATGTGCGTGAGGCAATCCATCCCACAACAATTGCACAAATCACTGAAACAAGCGAAACCAGCAGCATGATTGCACCGGTGCGGAGGATATACTGGTTTTGTAGTACACCTGGGTCCAGCCCCAGGGTTTCATACTCAGTCTTAACGGAGCGGATGGCAGTCTGGACGAGCATGTTCTCCCCCAGGTTGGCGAATTGCTGTTCGAGGGCAGAATCAAGCGTGGCGCGTTGTTCCGGTGGGAGCGACCCGAGGAGCTGATATATGTCCATACCGGGTGGCAGTTGGGACAGGTTCATGCCCATGGATTGCGCCATTTGGGCAGCCTGCTCCGGGTTGGCAAGCATTTGCTCCAGTCCGGTGACTGCTGCCAGTGCTTTACTCATTGTGCCGTTTAACCAGTCCATTTCCCCGGCGTCCGTTGTTTTTAGAATGAATACGGATTCCTGGATTTGGATCTCCTGGTTGTTAACCGTCATCGAATTTCCGGCAGTGTTGGGATCTACGACGTCATAACTGGATAAAACCCTTTCCCGGTCTGCTTCGTTGAGAAAAACCAGCGCCTGTTCCAAACGGCTCTGGCGGATGATGGAAGGAACCGCGGTTTCCACGCCTCCCTGTTGAATGCCAATATTGACAATCCTGGACATGTAATCCGGTAAAGCCAGGTCGGCATTTGCCTGGATGAACAGCATGATAATTGCCGCCAGGATAAAGAAGCTGTAAGGTTTCAGGTATTTCAATAAACGGATCAAGGATGGCTCCTGTGGAATGTATTAAGGATGGTGAGGTTCCTGGACCTGGCTTATCAGGGAGGATGCCAGTTTTTCCAGTAAATCCACCAATTGCTCCCGTTCTTCGCTGGATAAACCACCGACGAGGTGGTTGAGACGGGTCAACCGGCGGGGGGCAGATTGATGAATATAATCCCTTCCAGAAGGGGTGAGGTGGATGCGAAACCCGCGCAAATCTTCCGGATCCACGCTGCGTTGGATCATACCCTGTTCTTCCAATCCCCGCAGCAGGGAACTGATGGTATTTCGGCTGACGTGCTGGGAGCGGGCAATTTCGGATGGTGTCAAACCAGCCTGGTTGCCGTGCTGTTCCTCAACCAGGAGGCGCATCATCAACCGCCACCTGGCGCCGGTAACTTCCTGTTCTTCGTCTGCCTGGGTTTCCAGCAGTTCGCTCAAATGAGCAACCCGGCGCAGCGTGGCAAACACCTCAACACCACTCGTATCTTCCATCTGGAAAAGAACATGGATTTCATGATGCAGTTTTTTATGGTCGTAAGAAAATTTTTTCCTGGTGTTCATTTTTCCTTAGATTGTCATAGATCGAATTATGAGCCAGCGAAATATACACCCGGCAGAGCACCCCGTCAAGGGGTGGGATGATACAGCTGTTTGGATGATTCAAGGTTTCAGGTTATGATTACCATACTGATCCTTATTTTGTACCCGGGAAGACGAACCCATGCCCAACGCCTTGATCAACGAAAATTCTCCTTATTTACTCCAGCATGCCCATCAACCCGTGGACTGGCATCCGTGGGGAGAGGCGGCGCTGGAGAAGGCTGAAAGGGAACAGAAGCCCATCTTTCTTAGCATCGGGTACGCAGCCTGTCACTGGTGTCATGTAATGGCACATGAATCTTTTGAGAACGGGGAAATTGCTGCCATCCTGAACCAATATTTTGTCAATATCAAGGTGGACCGGGAAGAGCGACCTGATTTGGATGGAATTTACATGCAGGCAGTGGTTGCCATGACGGGGCAGGGAGGCTGGCCAATGAGCCTGTTCCTGACCCCCGATGGAAAACCATTTTATGGCGGGACTTATTTTCCTCCGGTGAGGCGGTATAACATGCCAGCCTTTGGGGAAATTCTGCTCAACATTGCCCGCTTATGGCAGGAAGACCGACAAGCGATCCTGGAGGGTGCTGGAAAATTGACCGCTCATTTGCAGGGTTTATTGAGAGTGGATGCTGATGCAAACGTTTCCCTTACCAGGGAAACCCTGGAGGAAGCTGTCATGGAAATTGCCCGCCGGTATGATTGGAAGCATGGAGGCTGGGGCAGGTCTCCCAAGTTTCCTCAACCAATGACGATTGAATTCCTGCTACAGCGTGCCATCCGGGGAGATAAATTGGCATTGGATATGGCGGTTCATGCCCTCGATTCCATGGCAAAAGGGGGAATGTATGATGTGGTGGCTGGCGGGTTTGCCCGGTATTCCACTGATGAACGCTGGCTTGTTCCGCATTTTGAGAAAATGCTGTACGATAATGCCCAGCTTGCGCTGGTTTACCTGCATGGGTGGTTGTTGACCGGGAACCAGGCGTTCCGGCAGGTGTGTGAGCAAACCCTGGATTTTGTTGCCCGCGAGTTAACCCACCCGGAAGGAGGATTTTTCAGCAGCCTGGATGCGGATAGTGAGGAAGGGGAAGGTCGGTTTTACACCTGGACGATTGCAGAAGTGGAAAATGTGCTGACATCCGTCGATGATATTGAATTTATTAAAGCTGCTTATGGTTTGACGGAGCAGGGAAATTTTGATGGTTCCAATCTCTTCCAACGGGTGATGACGGATGAAGAATTAACGAATCGATTCCACATGTCGTTGGAAGATGTTCATGAACGGCTGAAGGTGTGTCACCAGAAATTGCTTGTGGATCGATCCCGGCGACCCAGACCGGGAACAGACGACAAAGTTCTGGCTTCCTGGAACGGTTTGATGCAGATTGCCTTTGTAGAGGCGGCGCGCCATCTACAGCGCAGCGATTATTTGGAAATCGCCCGGAAAAACGCTCGTTTTCTTGGGAAGAACCTGATGGTGGATGGACAACTCCACCGTTCCTGGAGGGCGGGCAGGGCGGTTCACCAGGCATACCTGGAGGATTATGCCGCGTTGATCCTCGGGCTGCTTGCTCTCTATCAGACCGATTTTGACATGGAGTGGTACAGGAATGCACTTCAACTGAAAAAAGATATGTTTCAGCATTTTTCCACACCTTCCGGGGATGGTTTTTATGATACCCGGGATGATCAAAAGCCCCTCATTCTGCGTCCCCGGGATCTCCAGGATAACGCCACTCCATCCGGAAACGCACTGGCAGTCTCTGCCATTCTTCAATTTGCCGCATTGGAAGGGCGCCCCGATTGGCAGGACCAGGCAGCCGGGATGATTGCTCCCGTACTTGAGCAGGCGGTTCAATTTCCTACGATGTTTGCAAAATGGTTGTGCGCTGCAGATTTCACACTGGGACCGGTAGCAGAACTTGTGATTATTGGAGAAATGGAGCACCCGGAGACCCGGGCAATGATTGAGGTTGTCCGGAAAAAATATCGCCCCCATCTTGTGGTGGGGCATTCAGCGTATCCTGCAGCATCAGACGCACCTGCCATTCTAAAGGATCGGGGGATGGTTGCCGGCAAGCCCACGGCTTATGTTTGCGTTTGGAATACCTGTAAACATCCTGTGCATCATGCTTGGCAGCTGGAGCAACAAATCGAATCCCTTGATTAACTTTCCCTTGATAGTTGGGAGGAGGTCATTAACAATGTAATGAAAAAGATGATACAATCTTCATTCTGTAAAATTGACAGTAAACGATGATGTTTGGGTCATTTGCCTGATGAATAAGAAAACATGGAAAGTCACCGGTTTGATAATCTTCTCGCTTGCCTTGCTTTTGGGGCTGGCACTCAATGGAGTTTCTTCCTGGATTGACCTGGAAGGAATGTCGTTCTGGGGATACCCGGAAGCTACCAGTTATGACCCATCCATGCCAACGGACGGAGAACTTTCCGGGTTAACCTGCCCGCTTGTCGTGAATTTCTCAGAGTCTCCAACTGTTTTCGTGAAAGTTCGGAACCCCAAGGATTATGAAATCAGACCAATTGTCCAGGCATCTGTCAGCATTCCTGGTGGAATGGATGAGGTGGTGCGGTATGTACAAGATCTCGTCATTCCTCCCAATCAAACAGTTACCATTTCATGGCAGGTGGGCAGCGAAAATATAATTTCCAATCGTGCTGTTTTTGTCCGGGTTTTTCTGTTTCAGGGTCCCAATTATCCCCCATCGATTACAAGGCATTGCGGTATCCTGGCTGTAGACTCTGGGCATCTATCGAGTACGATGTTTGTGGTGTTCCTTACCGGGATCATATTCGTGGGCATGCTGGCAGGAAATTTGCTGTGGATTAAAAGCCTTGACCGATTGGAGCGTGATACCAACAAAATCAAGGGAGCATTGCTCTGGCTGATTGGAATGATCCTCTTTGCCACCCTTGCCAATATCGTTGGATGGATGGTCCTGGCTGGGGTACTGCTCGTCCTGACAGTTCTTTCGCTGATTGCCTTGATGGAATCAGCTGCCCTGGGAAAGTTAAAATAATTCGCCAGGGTGGGGAAATCCCTGGCGAAACATCTGGGGAATGGCGTCCCTGGGCAGACTCGAACTGCCGCTTCTGGCTCCGGAGGCCAGCGCTCTATCCACTGAGCTACAGGGACGGGCACGCCCGATTATAACATAATTTGGCGGTTACTCCCCGCTTTGATCCGGGTGGATAACGATTCCAATTGCCGTATGCGGACCGCCGGTAACGTCCCGCGGACAGATGATGGTGACAAGGCGACTGGCTGCCAGTTCACCCATTCGTTCCTCAGGAAGAATTTTTGTATCGGGTGTTACCAGGAAGGTGTAAAGCTGATCATCCCTGGATTGGATGGTGATACTGGTCCCGGCAATATATTCGGTGACGATTCCCACCCGGTGGATTTTTGCTGGTTTCCCTGGAATGACATGAATCCGAAGGGCAATCCACTCGCCGGATTCCCCCGCCTGTATCTGGATGGATGCTTTGACTCCGGGCAGAATATCGCCAACAGCAGCATCTTTCCCCAGGGAAGGGATCTGGATTTTTGTGGATTCGGTGATGCCAGCCAGGAGATTGGTTCCATCTTCAAGTGTCAGGGTCAAAGAACTGGGGGTCACTTCAAGCACAATCCCCTGGTAATGCAGCTTTGGTGACTTTACCCGATCCGCCTTGTCTTCCGCATGTTGGGTTTGCCGAATGATTTTTTCCGGGTTGGGGGTTGGCTTGGCGGCAGCATCAGCGGATGGGGCTTCAGCAGAGACCCGGGAAATTGTGATCGACAGGAAAAACACTGCCAGAATGATCCATGTGATCCATTTTTTCATCTTTTTATCCTTTCCTTATGGTTCGTAGTAGATGGTCAGAATGGTGTCCAATTCATTTCCCTGCAAATCACTGGCAATAAATTCCACCAGGTTTGCTCCCTCATCCAGGAACAGGATGGTTTGAAAATGACCATCCTGAGATGTGAGGAGAATTTCCTCGTTAATGGAGATGACAGTCTCTGGTGGGGCTGCACCTTGAAATATCACCTGGGGTGTGTTTACGATGGTTCCATCTGCAGGGTAGTCAAGCCGGACCCATATAGACCCGCTGGTTTCCCCCAGGATTATCGGCAAGACAGTGGGGGTTGGTTCGCCTGGTTGTGATCCGGTTTCTTCTGGGCCTGGAGAATTGTCAATGAGCGCAGGTAGAGTACTTCCTGCGGTTATTCCCTGGCAGCCTGTTAAGAACAAGCCAAGAAGGAACACGCTGACCCATATTACTCGAAATACTCTCATTATCAGAGTGTACCCTCTTCAGCTTGAGGAATCAATCCCCCTGCTTAACAATTTTTTGAAAAGCGCGGGTAATTTCATCCTGATCGTATCTCGGCATGGGCAGAGAGCCCGCCTGATGGACCAAGCGGACTTCTGCTATGCCCTCCCTGATATTCCCAATCTCTGTGCAGGGGATGCCCGCATTGCGCAGGGCTTCCTGAATCTTAAGACTTTCCTCCGGCGGCACCACTATCAGAAGCGCGCCGGAAGCAATTGTGCCCAGCGGTGATAATTCCAAGGCATCACAAATTTTTTGAGAGAGGTTGGATACAGGAATGGATTCCGGCTTGATTTCCAGGGTTGTACCGGAAGCTTCCGCCAGTTCCCACAGGGCAGTTGCCAGCCCGCCTTCCGTTGGATCGTGCATGGCGTGGACCTTCCCAGCCTGGATGGCAACCCTGGCGTCCTTCCAAACGCTGATGCCGGGAGTATAGATGTAATTTTGGGCTTCCAGAAGTTCTTCCGGGGAGAGGGAGTTTCGAAGCAAATCGGGGAATTCCCGGGCAAGGATGGCGGTACCTTCCACCGGGATTGATTTGGAAAGGAGAATGCAATCTCCCGGGCAGGCTCCGCGCGGGGTGATCAACCGGTCAGGGGATACTTCGCCGATCAACATGGTTGAGAGAATCGGACGATCCAATCCTGTTGTAATCTCGGTATGCCCGCCAACAATTGTGATGCCGTAACCATCAGCTGCAGCATATATCTGGCTGGAAATGGACTGGACCAAATCGGGTGTGGTTTTCCCCTCCGGCAACAGCAGGGTGACCATCATCCACCTGGGTATGGCACCGGTTGTGGCGATATCATTGACTGCCACATGGACACCATACCAGCCAATCTGATCAGAAACGAAGGTAATTGGTTCTGCTTTAAACACCAGCAGTACATCCCCCATCTGGACCACTCCGCAATCCAGACCCACCCCCGGACCCAGGATGAGGCGCGGATCCGAGGCGGGTGCGTGGCGGAGGAGGTTTTCCAGCAATTCGGCGGGGAGTTTTCCGGTGGGTAGGATGGTCATCAGTTTTGCTTGTCTCCGGTATCGTTATGGACAATGATTGATTGCACTCCACAGTATAGTCGAAAAATTTGTTTTTAGAAATCATATCTTTCAGTCCCAGCCTGCGGTTATAATATGGTCTGCTCAAATACAGGAGGAATGGATGCAATTCTATTTTATTCGTCATGCCCAATCTGCCAATAACTTGTTATGGGACACAACCGGTACAGACCGGGGAAGGAGTGATGATCCCCCCATCACCGACCTGGGCGTTCAGCAGGCGGAACGATTGGCAGCGTTTTTACAACGACAATCGCCTGAATTGCGGTCCGGATGGAGAGATCCTGCCAATGAAGCCGGATTCGGAATCACCCACCTGTATTGCAGCCCAATGGTACGGGCTTTTGAGACTGCAAGGATTACAGCTGAAAGGCTGGATCTGCCCCTGACCATCTGGAAAGACTGGCACGAAGGTGGCGGATTATATCTGAAGGATGAGGACACCGAAGAAACCTATGGCACACCGGGCAAACCGCGTGGCTTTTTCCAGGAACGATATGCAAAAGTCATTCTGACAGATGACATCAAGGATGATGGCTGGTGGAATCGTCCCATGGAGCAGCCGGAAGAACGGAATGAACGCGCCAAGCGTGTGATCCGCGATTTATTGGAACGTCATGGCGGAACACAGGATGTGGTGGCTTTGGTCAGTCATGGTGGTTTTTATAATTATTTCCTCTGGGCACTGTTTGGATTGGAGCGGCAGAAGAATATCTGGTTCTTAATGAATAACACCGGGATCACGCGGATTGATTTTGGGGAGGAATGGATCGATCTGGTGTATCAGAACCGGATGGATCACCTCTTAAATGGCTTTGTATCCTGACGTTTTTTACAACGAATACTTTCCAACTCGATCCACCGTTTTTGGTGGATCGTGTTTTTTGTTATGGGAGCTCCCAGACCGTAAAATCAGAATAGGTGGTGGAATAGCCTTCCACTTCGTTGCCGGAATAAAAACCGGTGCCAATTGCCAGTCCGCCGGATTCGATTTTCCCGGAAAGATCCAATGTGCTGATGAAGACATTGTTGATGAAGAGGGATCCATTGCCGCCAGTGAAAATCAGGCGAATGATATTTTTGTCCCCTTCACCAAGGTTCAGGTTTGTCAGATCACCAGAAGCAACTTCGGGGCGGTCATCTCCCTGTGCAAATGTTAAATGCCAGGTGCCATCCGAATATACAAAAAGCCTGTACTGGAGGTTGGTACCTGTGTTCCGGAACATAAATCCATAATCCCATGCATTAAAGGATGGATCGTACGGATTGGTGAAAGTGGCTTCGACAATCCCATTGGTGATGTCAATGTCTGTCCATTCCACTTCAATAAACGTATCGTCCACATGAGGCAGGCTGCCAGCAGATGGACCATAAAGGATATATGCATTTTCGAATTGAAACGCTGAAAGGGTGGCTTGCATGTTGGATTCCTGGGCAGTAAACGTTGCCTGGTAATTTTCTTCCCGGGCTACGCTTGTTTGCAAAAATGCCTGCTCCTGTGCAAGTTTTGCAGCTTCCATGGCAACCTGGGTGGATTCCATTTTTTCAAGCTCGGTTTCAACCCGGATGGCAGCCTGTGTGCTGGTTTGTTCCAGAGAATCCACCTGGGTTTCAAGTTCCTTTTGGGTCGTGTATGCACCAATCCCAAGCAGGAGACTTGCTACAAACAGGCATAATAAAGCCACAACAGCCACTCCCAAGCCAATCATCCAGCCGCGATTGGAATTGGAACGCATCGAAGGTCCTGTTTTTGAGGATACCGGTGGAACAGGCGGCTGCTGTGGTGCATCATCATCCACTAGGGTGCCACAGTCCGGGCAGGACTCCCACCCCTTCTTGAGAGGACGTCCACACTTTTTGCAGCGGATGGCGGGTTCCGGTTCAACCGGTATCCAGCGGGGAGGATGCGTACCAGCAGTGGATTGTTGGGAGGGAGTGGATTGACGAATGGTTGCCCCGCAATCCGGACAGATTTCCCAGTCCGGTGCAATGATCCTGCCGCAGTTTGGGCAGAAGGTGGGAGGAACGGTGTTTTGGTCAGTCATGATGGCACCTCCAGGCTTAGCCAGTTATTCCAGGTCGTTTGATTTGTTTTACCCATTCTGCAAGCAGGGGAAGCCCAAACAGGAAACACCCCAGCAACCTCATCCCACTGCTGACGAGAAATCCTGCAGTCAAGCCGAATTGATCTGCAATTGCCGTGCCCAGTAACGGGGAGATCATGGTTGATAAATATTGCAGGCTTTGAGCAAATGAAATAAATGTGGGGATATATGCCGGGGGTGCCAGTTTCATCAGTTCATCAAAGAAAACCAAGTCAAGACCACCTTGGAAAAATCCTACCAAGCCCGCCAGGATGGCAAGAACCCAGGGCTGCATGGTTTGAGAGACAAACAGGGGATATAATCCAACGCCCAGGGTAGTCAGGATAATGATGTACCGGGATGAATGCCTGCGGGAAATCCTTGTCCAGAAAAAATAGCCCAGCACAAGGGAGAATGTCAGTGCATTATTGATGATCCCAATCCAGCCATCGGTTGCCTGGACCTGCTTCACATAAAAAATCGGGAATAGTGGCACTGCAAGTGTGGAACCAAACAGAAAAACCAATCGCTTGCTCATAAAGGACAGGAAGGGACGGTTGGCAAGGATGGGTTTAAAGTAGGCTTTGATGGATTCCTGGATGCCGAGGCGGGGGGCGACCTCATCCCCTTCGGTGAGGTTCGAAGTAACCTCCGGTTCCGGCAGGTCAATTTTGATCCGGTTCGTGATGATTGCGCTGAAAACCCCGCCCAAGGAAAGCAGGATGAAAGCAATTTGGAAGTTCAGGGGGAATGCATCATTGTTGAGGGTTAATAATTGCCCTGTAATCAGACCCATCAAGGTGGTGGTCAGCCCAAGAATGGACCAGCGGCGGGTCATTAGTTCATATCGGCTATGCTTTCCAGCAACAGCATTCATGACCACATTAAATGTAATGGCAAGGATTGTCTGCGGAATGGTAATCAATGCCCAAATGCCGAGCACCCCCCAGACCAATGCCTGTTCGGCTAGCAGGAAAGCAATCAAACCTGTCAATGCATAACCAAGAATTGCAGACAACCTCATCATACTGTACCAGCGCACAATGTTTTTCTGGCGCTGCAGAAAACGTCCCATTGGGATCGCGAGGATCAAACCAGTCAGCGCTGGCATGGTTGTCAGGAGACCCACTTCCGTGCTGGTGGCACCCAACCGGGCAAGAAACACAGGCAGGTAGGGCGCCGCTGCACTTGCAATGCCGACACCAATCGCATCCAGTTGAACGCCAATATAGTTCCGGCGTTCCCCGGTATTCAAGTCAGGTGGGGCGGCTATTCGCTGAAGCAGGTTCATATGGCAAGGTCAAAGGATAATATCAAATTCACCCAATTGTACCCGAGTTTCATCCTCCAATTGAACGTCATACCGCATTTGCCAACGGGCAAGCTCAAGCATAAACTTCAACCAATTTTTGGTTGTCGTTGTCTGGTTGGGACGGTCCAGTTTTTGCTGGAGGTTTTGTATCCAAAATGCAGGATTGTTGACCAGGTTGGATCGGGAGAGCAGGAATAATTCCTGGTTCCATACGATAATTTCCCCATCGGATGCTGCAGTGACCAGGTATTCCCCACTCCGTTGGATGGTTAATCCCATCACCGGTTGGGCGTGACTGGATAATTTTAGAATCTGTTTCCCGGTCTGGGTGGAATACAGCAGGACTGTTCCATCCGCGTTTCCACAGTACAGGATTTCTTCCGCCGGGTGAAAGCAAATGGCTGTAATTTGACTGTGATGTTCAATAATTTGATGAAGTTGTTTTCCAGTCCGGCAATTCCAAAGATAAAGATGACGATCCCGGCTGGCACTCGCACACAGGTTCCCCAAATTGGAAATGGAAAGACAGGTGATCGTATCCAGATGCCCTTCCAGGGTGCGAATTTTTTCACTATTTGATGGATTCCATACTGAGATGACCTGGTCAGCACCTGCCGAGAGAAGCAGGCTGCCATCGAGCGACAGGGATAGATCGAAGATTTCCAGATCTGATTGGTGGATTTTGCGTAATTCCGGACCCAGCGGGAATCTCCAGGAACGGAGAGTGCCATCAAAGCCCGTTGAATAGGCGGTCCTACTGTCCGGATGGATGGCAAGGGACCGGATGGGAGCGGTGTGTCCTTCCAGGGTTTTCACCCATTTGAGATCGTCCAGGCGGAGCACTCGTAGTGTCAAGTCCGAGAAGGCTGCCAGCAGGTACATTCCGTCCGGGCTGAATTGGAGAGCCTGGATTCCCCGAACCGGACAGGCAATTGGATCAGGAATCCAATCCCCGCGTGGAATTTTCCAACGGTGAATGAATGAATCCATCCCCCCAATGGCAATCATGGCACCATCCGGGCTGAGGGTGAGTGCAGAAATTCGATCCTGGGGTGATTTCAGGAATTTGTGGGGATTAATTTCAGGAGGCTTGTGGTAACAAGACGCAGCCAGTGCAAAAAGGGTTTGGAAGCCCGTCCAATCTTCCGGGACCTCCGCCTGCCATGTGGATTGTTGAAGAATTTTCAGGATTTGGACAGACCATAGGGGAGGCGCAGATTGAGCCAGCCGCCAGAGATCCTGCAGCCTGCCCTGGGTTTGAAGCTCCTTTATGGTGTACACCCAATCCCCTTCGCTCATTTCCTGGATCCAGCGTCCCGGTGTATTACCAGAGATTGGTTGAAGCCAGGAAATCGCCCCACTATAACGACTTAGGTCCAGGATTCTCCGGCGTAATGGGGCAGGGGAAGCTTCAAATGCGGTATGTAGAAGCCTGTGGGAAAAGTCCAGGTTTTCATATTTTTCCCACTGCTGGCTCAAAAAATAATACAAAGCTTTTCGTGTGGATTCGCCGGGTGAAATATCCAGCGAAACAGCCATGGTGAGTGCGGCATGGTCCTCATAAAGGATGAAAAGCTCACAGATTGCATCCATGGCAGGCTGACTGCCGGATTGAAGGACCTGTTCCTGCAGAAAATCAAGGCTGAGGGTTTGATCCCTGGGCGAGAGCCTGGAATACAATTCAAGCAAGGATTGGAAAGCTTCTCTGGTTGGATATTGTAGAATACCAATGATGGATTCCAAATAATCCTGTCCATGCCGATGCATGGCTGCATGGATTCGCTCCAGTAACTGGTTGTCCGGGTGGTTTTGGAGATATTTCAGAACCAGAGATTTTCCGCCGGAAATTTGTTGAAAAATTGAAATTTGTCCTGTACAGAGAAGAAAGACAGCATGTTGGGATGGATCGGATGCAGGGATATCCATGGAGAGAATCTTTTCCTGCGCTTCCATGGAATCATCATGGATTGCCAGGTGATAGATTGCCTGGATTGCAAATGGATTTCCAGTAACAGCCAGCCTCGTCAGCAATTCCAATGCAACCTCGCGGACTGCCTGGTGAAATCCCCTGATAACACATTCCGCCATGATTTGGACGTTGTCTGGTTCCGGCTTCAGAAAGATCTGCGCCAAAACCCCAAACGCCGTTAATGTGATGTGATCATCCTGTGATAATCCGGAACTTGCCCCTGTAATCAGGATTGTGCGAAAATCTGGTGTGGGTTTCATGTCATTCTGGCTCATTGGTTCCCCTCCTTCCATTGGAGGGGATTGATCCCAGTCAAACGCACGGATCCATCCGGTGCGATGACGATCTCTGCCGGGGGTACTTTGTCCAAGTCCTGCAACGTGTAGCGTTTGGTGAGGAAGTGGATGGTTTTATTGGAAGAACCAATCAGGCTGTTTGCAGTCCGCAGGTGGTGAATGTATCTTCCAGCCAGCAAGACATCCACGTTCATCAAAAAACGGTCAACTTCCGGCAGGTTTTGGATTTCCTCCCAGGAAAAACCGGTGAAGACGAGGATGGAGAGGGAAGTTGTTTGACGTACGATTTCCAAAAACCGGGTTAGAGGAGATATTTGCAGCAAAGGTTCACCACCACTGATGGTGATACCCTCCAGGTTTATTGAATGTTCCTTCAACCTGGCGGTGAGGAGATCAATATCCAACGCTTGACCGCCATTCATTGCATGGGTTTCCGGATTAAAACAGCCAGGACAATTGAAGGTACATCCTTGAAGCCAGAAGACCATTCGCAGACCTGGTCCATTGGCTTTGCTGGCTGGCTCCAGGTGGTGTATCCAAATCAATGCAGGGCTGCCCGGGTGTGTCAATCAGGTTCGCAGGTCAAGCTGATGATCCAATGGATTGTCCAAGGTTTCATCCGCCTCGGGGGTCATTTCTCTCAGGATCACCTCGCCCCCCAGTGCTTCTTCCAAGGCGCGGGTTAACTCAAGGCAGGTTTTTCCCTTCACACCGCGCACGTGCACTTCCACCTGTCCTTGTTTATTGATGGTGATTTCAATTTCCTGTATATCCATTCATCCCTCCTCACGCCATCCTTCTCAAAACCAGGCGGATTTCTCCCTTTTCTTCCACTTCCTCTGTCAGGGTGAAACCCTGGGCTTCCATCTCTGCCCGGGCGGCATGGTACGCATATCGTTGAGATAACTGGTTGACAAACTGTTTTGAGGTGGTGCCCCGCACACCAAACCAATCTGCAACCACTTCATAACCATCCGGTGTTGCCCGCAAGCCGATATCATAACTGAGCGGCAGCTTGATGACGATCTCCACGCTGTTTTTTTGCCCTCCATACCCCCGGACGGTTTGAGCCCCTTCCTCAAAATGATACCCCAGGTTTTCCAAAGCCTGGATCAGGTACTTCCTCTCCTTGATTTTTGTTTGAATTCGCGAAATGTGGGACATAACTTCTCCTTTGAATGCTTCAAGTTAATTTTACAACCGGGTAATCGCGATGGGTTAAGCTATTGGTAACCATGTCCCGTACTGTGATCGTCAAACGCTTGTTGGCATCAACATTAAATTCCACGCGAAAACGGGGTTGCCCCATTTCTGCTGGAGGATTTGCAACCAGGAAGGTTGGCTGGTGTTCGTTCATCCAGAAGAGGGAGCGGTTTTCCTCATCCTGCGGCGTGATGGGAACGATTCGGGCGGCACCACCCGGATCGAACATCAATTCCACAGGTTCGGCAGTATCCAGCCTGCGGTGTTCACTCACTTCAAATATTGCCAGTCCCAGGTTTTGTTGTCCATCGTGGGATGCTTTCACTGTTAATGTTGCAACGGGCTTTTGGGTAGGATAAGGAGTGCCGCGCCGTACAATGGTGCGGTATTCATGCCCACCGGTTTTGGGATTGGTATGCCGGATGGCGTAATCATGCTGGATATGATCATAAAAATCCATACCGGCAACGAAGGCAGCCGCGCCCCGGGCAATGGCATCCAGCGGGCGATTAAAGAAAACACGCTCCGCGCCAAATATCTGCCGGAGTATTCGCTGAACAGATGGAATCTGGCTGCTTCCACCGACCATGAGAATGGAATGGATGTGTTCTTCCTGGTATCCATGTTCCCTGGCATGGTTAACCGCTCTCTGGATGGTTCGATTAAGATGCGTAAACAGATCCTGTTCTTCCATTAAGTCTTCCAGCTGCGACCTTGTCATCGTATCGCTTAAAACCGCTCCGGTTTCCGGGTCCATGACAGTCAATTCGGCGGATTCCTGGAATGACAATTGTTCCTTGACACGTTCGCATTCCACCAACAGGGAAGCAGACATGCGCCGGACATCCTCATCCATATCCTGGCGGTGATTGTTTTTCAAGACCCGCTGAAAAATCCATTGGTCAATGGAGGTTCCACCAAGATCGAGCCCGGCTTTGCCCAAGACCCTGCAGCGCGGCCCGGTTTTTTCTCCCGGTTCTTCAATCAGTACAATTGCAGCATGCAGAGTTCCACCACCAAAATCAAACACAAGGTACGTGTTTCCCGGTTGAATGTGCGTGCCATACCCCAGCGCTGCTGCGGAGGGTTCATCAATCAATCGGTACCGGCGCATTCCAATGCCTTCGGCAATTGTGGACAGCCAATTTTCATAATGTTCAAAGGCTTCCACAGGAACACTGAATGCAATTTCCTCATCCTTGAGATTTACCTGCTGTCCGGCAAAAACTAGAACGCTGGAAAGAAAATCCTGCCCGGCGATGTAAGGCGTAATTTCACGTCCATTCATCCGCACCTTGTATGGGCTGCGCTGTGTGATATAGCGTTTCATCCACCGGAATGTCTGGTTGCTTTGTTTCAATCCATGTTGGATAACCTGGTTCCCGATCCATTGGCGGTTATCCGGCGTATAGTGAATGAGGGAGGGGATGACGGGAATCTGGGTGCTTCCCTGCCGTACCGGGATGGAATAATCTGGAATTTCCACAGGGATTCCTTCCTTGTGAATTGGATCCCAAATGGCTGCCAGGGTGTTGGATGTGCCAAAATCAATTGCCAGTCTGCCACTCATGATGGTTTTTCATCCCTTGGGACAACTTGTGCCCGGGTGATGATTTTACCCCGAAATCGGACTGCCGGTACTCGAATCGTGACTGGGTTTCCGGTAGGGATGGTTTGCTGATCCCGGATGGGCATATGTTTAACCGGGTCATACAGAACAACTTCTCCAATCACTCCTTCTGTAATCACTCCGCGCCGGGCAAAAGCCTGGGTAAAGCGGCGAGCCACCTGGAGGATATCCCGTGCCTGGATATTCTTATGCTCCATCTCCAACAAATATGCCTGGGTTTCCAATTGTGCCAGGGCTGATGCAATTTCACCGGCAATTTCTTCCAGTTGGATATGGACGGTTGATTCTGACTGGACGAGGATGGAATCCTGGAGGCGTTGCAGTTCGGATTGAAGATGAGAAATCTCGTTCCTGGCAGATTGTAGATCCATTTCGGCTTGTTTGAGCCGTGCGCCAAGGGTCAGTTCATCTGGTTGAGGTGTTTGTGGCTGTTTCTTTTTTCGAACCTCATTAAACCATTTCTTCATCTGCTTCCACTCCCTCGATTCCATCAATCATGATATCAAATTCCCCGGCTTGAATCTGAATTATCTCATCAACCTGAATGTCGTATTGGAATTTTCGCTGCAGCATCAGGATCAGAAAATCCAGGGGAGCCTGCACCCATTGGGGGATACCTGCATATTGACGCATCTCCCTCGCTGCAGTCAGGTGGGCAGGAAGTGCGCTGGCAAGAGGCAGGCTGAATAAGCGGGGAATATCCAGCGTGCGTAAATCCCATAGTACCAGGGAAGAGGAACTGGTGCCGGTCGCCATGAAGTCCCCTGTTGGGGATACCTGAACAGAAGTAATTTGCCCAAAAGGAGAGAATGCCAGCTTTCCCTTTGCCTGGTCTCCCCAACGTGAAAATTGGATCTGTCCATCCTTGCTGGCAGAAATTAATATATTGTGTCCCGGCACAAACCGGACACCTGTTACTGCCGAGCCAAATGCGTGGGAAAAAGCATGATTTTGATCCCCCTTGCGATCACTGATGGATATGGTTGTTATCTGACCATTATTATGTCCGCAGACAACCTGGCTTCCCGTGGGTGAGAATGCCAGTGCATGAATCACCGATGTGGAAGATTGATAGGATTTCCGCTGCATCCGTATTCGAATTTGCCGAACCTGGTTCAGGTCCGGCAATTTTAGGAGGTGAATGGAATCACTTGCCCATGCCAGGTGTGTCTGATCTGGAGATATTGCCATGGATCGCGGCCAGGTACCCAGCACAGCTTGGTGAATCTGGGTATGGTTGCGTAGATTCCATAATTTCAACATCTGGTCTCTGCCGCCAGTGAGCACCAGGTCATCACCAATAGGAAGGATTCCTGTTACAGATCCCTGGTGGTACCCCATTTCAAATGCCCGGTCATCAAACCAGCCCATGACCTGGCAGAATTCCCTGGAGGATGTGCGTTCCCCGATAATCAATGTACCGGATGGGCTGTAGGCGACCTTGCCGATGGAATGTTGGAAGGGATCTTTGATCACAGTCTGGATTTTTCCCAACTGGAAATTCCACAGGATAACCTTGCGGGCATTGGTTGCCAGGGCAACCACAGGTTGAACAGGTGAGAATGCCACATCATTGATCCTGCCGGTTACTCGAAGGGTTGCCCTGGGTAATGCAGGGGGGAGGGAACGAACCAGTTCCGCATTATTGAGAGTGATGGGTTTGTGGCTGATTAACACCAGTTGTCGGAAGATATCCCGGTCATTAGGCAAACCTGGCTGCCAGCCTGCCGCACCAAGGATGCGGATAATTTCGATGCTGTGGATTAAAGCCAGTTCCTGGGAAAGAACCCAAAGTTTTTCCCACTCCTGCCGATCTTTCAGCATCCGGATGGTTAACCTGGCTTCTTCTGGTGTTATTTTCCCCGCCCGGGACCGAAAATCCACACCGGTCAGGATACTTAAATAATCCGCCCGACCGGAATGCTGGAGGCTGCGGGTGATTAACAGGCGGGTATCCTGGTTTGCTGTTTCATAAACAGAACGCAATATTCTTTGATCAAAATCCAGTTCATCGTATTTATCCCACTGGTCAGTGAGGAACAGAAAGAGGGCACGCTTTTCTGGGGATCGAGGAACATATCCCGCTTCGACAGCGAGTTTTCGGGCTGGGCTATCCGGATGTTCGAGTGCCATCTGGCAGATGGCTTCCCGTGTTTTCACTTTCTTCAGTCGATGCAGGGCATTGATTGCTGTGGTCTGGATGACAGGATCGTTGTGCTGACTGTATTGAATCAATGCCGGGAGCATTTCCGGAGAAATCTGTTCCACAATATCCTGGCGGCTAACCGTTAATGCGCATAGTAATTGGAGATTTGCTGGTTCTGTTGGGATATACCGCGCAGAAACCAAAATATCCGTGAGCAGGGGGCTTTTGGTTTCATTCCAGATTTGACAGAATTGGTTAATTCCATCCTGGTTTTGCAGGTTTCGGATCACATAGGCAGCCCTTTGGGCTATTTCCGGGTCTTGATCCTGCAGTGCGGCTATGAGAGCCTGGATTTCGCCGGATGCTGCATGCAGAACGATATCCATCCGGTTCAGTTTCAGGGCAACCATGATTCTTGCTTCGGGGGGCTTTTCCGGTAGATATCCCCCCGCAACCAGGATTTCCGTCAACAAGGGGGAGCGATGTTTCAGCCATTCCTGGCAAAAGCTTTGGATATGATCCTGGCTGGTGAGACTGGTTAACACGGTCCGGGCAGCAGCCTGTATCTCGGAGTCTGGATCGGAACATGCCTGTATAAAAATGAATACCGGGTCTGGCTGGTGCCATTTAAGCAATTCCTTGAGGTCACTTGCCCGGTGAAGTTTTAACCGGCTGAGGATGGGAATGCCCCAGGCGGGGATCTTTCTGGATGCCGGCTGTCCTTGGGCTTGGAGAATTTCAAGAATGAATGCACTCCGCTCCCTCACCCAGATTTCCCAGAGGGTGTTAATGCATTCGGCAGTCAGGTTGCTGTGAAAAAAGTTCTCTGCCTGATGCCGAATATCCTCCTGCGGGTGGGATTGCATTGCCCTCAGCAGTGCCTGGATTGCCTTGGGGTCACCTTCAGCAGATCGCCCGAGTAATTCCTTCAATGCGCTGCGGCGGACTGGACCGCCCAGGAATGGGACTTGAGACCAGAGATTTTCTTCCAGCCAGTAAGAGGGCATTGATGTGGATCAGGAAGTTTGTGGGCGGGGTTGAATATCCAGTTGGATGGGGACAAACTGGTTGGCGGCTTCCTCCGCGCCCTGGAAGGATGCAGATTGCGCCCTGCCCTCGCGCAGCCATGAGCGAAGGGCTTCAATTGTTTCCCGTTGGGAGATCGAAAGCGGAACCTGTCGTTTGATGGCAGCCAGGATGTCGGCAGTGGAGAATTCCCTGTTTTCATAGAAGCCCAAATACATTGCATCAATGATCGCCTGTTCAATCTCTGCTCCAACATAACCCCCGGTTGCTGCAGCCAGTTGGTCAAGGTCATAATCTGCGGGGATGCGGTTGCGTTTCCGGAGGTGAACGGTGAAAATTTCCTTGCGCTCTGCCTGGGTGGGCAGGTCCAGGAAGAATATTTCATCAAATCTCCCCTTGCGGAGAAGTTCGGGCGGCAGGCTGGCAATATCATTGGCTGTGGCAACAACAAAGCAGGGCGATGTTTTTTCCTGCATCCAGGTCAGGATGGTGCCAAAAACGCGCGTGCTGGTGCCACTATCGAGCCCGCCATGGGCAAGGGCTTTTTCCACTTCGTCAATCCAGACCACACAGGGAGCAACTGTTTCCGCCACCTGCAAGGCGCGGCGGGTTCGCTCTTCGGATTCTCCCACCAGGGAGCCAAACAGGGCGCCTACATCCAATCGAAGGAGGGGAAGCCGCCATAGACCACCGATCATTTTTGCTGTGAGACTTTTCCCCGTTCCTGGAATGCCAATCAACGCAATCCCTTTGGGGGCAGGCAAGCCATAGGCTCGGGCTTCCTGCGTGAAAGCTCGCTCGCGCAGGCGCAGCCATTCTTTGAGGACACCAAGACCACCGACATCATCTGGTGATTCGCTGACGGCATAAAATTCCAGAGCTTCACTTTCCCGGATGATCTGCTTTTTTTCATCTGTTACCAGGTCAATGTCACGATCATCCAGTACCCCATCCGTCACAATTGCACGGGCAAACACCCGCTGTGCCTGGGAGGAGGTCAGACCCAGCGCAGCCTGGACAAGCTTTTCATGCCCCAGTGGGGTCAGGTTGACACGAACACCAGGCGTGCGGGTCAGATTGACCAGTACATCCTCCAGTTCCTCCGTACCGGGAAGCGGGAAATTTACCAGAACCGCTTCATCTTTTAATTCCTCGGGGATGTTAGTGGTGCAGGTTGTTACCAGGATGGATTTCTTGGTGAATTTCAGCTTCTGGCATACGCTGCGAAGCTTGCGCTTGATTTGCGGATTTCCCCACGCATCGTGAAAATCTTTCAGGATGAACAGAGAGTACCCCTCCATCTTTTCCACCTGCTCCAAGGCGGTGAGCGGATCGCGGGCAGCCGGGAGTGCTCCGGTCGTGGGGGTGAGAGAGGAAAATCCATCTGCGGTGTCCCATGTCAGGGCACGGCGCTGGGTGCGTTCACACACCGATTTGATGGTCTGCAGGGCACGGTCTTCCTCCGGCGTAATCAGCACAATTAAGGTAAAACGGGCACGTAAATAGATATCAAGTTGATCTTCAAGGTTCATACATCTATTTTAATCCGAAACGGAAAAGAGAACCGGTATCTTTGCCCGTCAAAAACAGGATCGACATAAATAATTATTTTTGGAAAGTTGTTTTGGTGACATTTGTCAAATGAAGCGGTGACAAGTCAAAAGTAGTCGGAACGCCAATGATTCCTTATAATGAAAACGGTAAATTGCGACAGACCTTTTTGATTATGTCTGATCAATTTCCACACTTAACCTCTACCCATCGGATGGAGAAACCTATGGACCTGTCGATCGAAAAAGTGCGTGAAGCACACCAAACATTGGCGGAACTTTCTTTTGAGAAAAAGCCGGTTGTGAGAGGCTATGCCAATCGAACTCTCTATATCAATTTGAGTGATCACTCAATTCAAATAAAACCGGTCACGCAGCAAATGAAGGATCTCTTCACGGGCGGACGGGGATTTTGCCTCTGGCTGCTTTGGAATGCTGTCAGGGATGATACCCGATGGGATGACCCTGAAAACGAGCTAGTGATTGCTGGTGGTCCGATCGGCGGAATTACTGCCTACCCCGGAACGGGTAAGTGTACAGCAGTAACCATCTCACCGTTAACCAAGTCAATTATTGACAGCAATGGCGGCGGCTATTTTGGTCCCTATCTCAAATTTGCCGGTTTTGATGCCCTTGAGGTACAGGGAATTGCCGACCGGGAGGTGGTGATTTTCATCGACGGTGTTTCGGGTGTGGTGCGGATCGAAGACGCTCCCCTTGAGCCAATGGACACGCATTTACTTAACCCGATTTTGTTTGACCTGTATGCAGAGGATGAGCGCGGCAAGCGCAATCTCTCTTCGGTGACTGCCGGTTCTGCAGCAGAATATGTTCCCATGTGCGGTTTAAATATCAGCTACTACGATCCCCGCAGGAAGGAAATTCGAATTAAACAGGCTGCCCGCGGTGGTGCTGGAACTGTTCTGCGGCAGAAAAACATCAAGGCGATTGTTGTTCGGACGCCTGATGTACGGGGTGACAGCAATGGTGTGGCAAACATGGACCTCATCCGTAAAGCTGGTCAGCGAATCAATAAGGAAATTACGGAGTTTGACTCGTCCCAGAACGATATGGCGGGTACGGGTACTCCGTACCTTGTGGAAATTATGAGCCGGTTTGATCTTCTACCGATTGAGAATTTCCGGTTTGGTTCCGATGATCGTGCAGCTCAAATTGCAGGAGAAATCTGGAAGCCCATGTTTGATCGCCGCGGTCCGGATGGGTGCTGGTATGGATGCACCATGGCTTGTGCCCATGGAGTACCACATTTCCACCTGACCACTGGACCTTATAAGGGACAGGTGGTTTTTGTAGATGGACCGGAGTATGAGACCCTTGGTGCAATGGCTTCCAACCTGAGTATCTGGGATCCCGGGCAAATGTTGGAATTGAATTTTTATGCAGATACCTATGGGATTGATACCATATCATTGGGGAACTCCATTGCTTTTGCCATGGAATGTTATGAATATGGAATCCTGACGAAGGAAAGAACCGGCGGATTGGACCTGACCTGGGGAAACTTTGAATCCACCATTACGTTGATTCACCAGATGGCGCATGGTGAAGGATTTGGTGTAATTGTAGGCCAGGGAACCCGCTACATGGCAGAATTATTTGCAGAGAAGTATGGGGCTGATCCTCAACTGATGAAGGATATTGCCATGCATGTCAAGGGCATGGAAATTTCCGAGTACATTCCCAAGGAATCACTTGCCCAGCAGGGTGGATATGCTTTGGCGACCAAGGGTGCCCAGCATGATGAAGCCTGGTTGATTTTCATGGACATGGTTCATAAACAACTCCCATCTTTTGAGGATAAGGCTGAAGCTTTATGGTATTTCCCCCTGTGGCGCACCTGGTTCAGCCTGCATGGATTATGCAAACTGCCCTGGAATGATATCATTCCAACCAGCAACCGGTCACTGCCCCCCAAGGAAGCCGCCAAGGTGCCGGAGCATGTGGAAAACTATCGCTGGTTGCATGAGGGGGTTACGGGGGTACCGGTAACAATTGAGGATATTCTTGTTCAATCTGAACGTGTGTACCAGTTCCAACGGGTTTTTGCTGCCAGGTTGGGATATGGAACCCGTGAATATGATTATCCACCTTACCGCGCCATGGGACCTGTGACAGTCAAGGAATATGAGTCCCGTGCTGAGCGTTATGACACCCAGCTAAAGGAAGAGGTTGGATTGCAACTGGACGGGATGACTACTGAGCAGAAAATGGCTGCCCTGCGCAAATACCGCGAGGAGCGGTATGACAAACTTGTGGACGCGGTCTACAGGCGGCGCGGCTGGAATCACAATGGCATCCCAACGGTGGAGACCCTCCGGAAACTGGGGATAGATTTTCCCGAAGTGGTTGCTGTCGTTAACAAATTTGGTGAATAAAGCTGGTTGAATGGAAATCACCCCGGTATCTTATTGCGCCGGGGTGATTTTTTATCGGGTATAATCAGGGAACCGATCAAGATTGGAGGTGCCGGACAAAGACAACGTACTGTACAGGTAAAAGTGAAGCGCATGGCTCCGCTGGGGGACAACGGAGTGACGAGGACAAGGGTTCGCAGTCGCAAGGCTGCGTTAACCGCCGGGAACAGGCTGCCAGCCTGGTCGGCGGGAAAATCGAAGGATCAGCGGAAGCCCTTGGGATGCGTACTGCATCCGTACTTTTCCGGGAATGAAATCAGTTCGGAACTGGTTGACAATAGACAGCCAGATTTTTCCATCAGAATCCCCTGGCGGATTACAGCCAGGTGGAACAAGGAGCATCCATGTGTGGTATCGTCGGTTATGTCGGTGACCAGAATGCAACACCGATCGTTTTGAATGGATTACGAAGACTGGAATATCGGGGCTATGATTCCGCTGGAATTGCAGTTCTTTCCAATGGCAACGTGGAGGTTCGCCGGGAAGCGGGAAAATTGAGCAAGCTGGAGTCTCTTGTTCAAAACCAACCCATTCAGGGAACCATTGGAATAGGGCACACACGCTGGGCAACTCATGGCGAGCCTACTGCCCAGAATGCGCATCCCCATATTGGAAATACCGGAAAAGTAGTTGTGGTCCATAATGGGATTGTTGAAAATTATCTGGAACTCAAGGCAGACCTGGAAGCAGAGGGGGTGGAGTTTCATACGGAAACTGATACGGAAGTGATTGTTCACCTGATTGAACAATTCCTCTCCCGGGAAGAGCCATTGGAGGAAGCTGTCCGCAAGGCATTGAAATACCTGAAGGGAGCACACGGAATTGTTGTCCTGTCAACCATGGCACCGGATACGATTATTGCTGCGCGGATTGGAAATGCAGGCGGTGTTGTGATTGGGTTGGGGGATGGGGAAAATTTCATCGCGTCTGACATTCCAGCGATCCTGGATCATACCCGCAGGATGCTGTTCCTGGAATCACACCAGATGGCTGTGGTTTCTAAATCTTCCATCCAGATTCAGTCACTGGATGGTAAAAAGGTTCACCTTGAGGAGCATAATATTGGATGGGACCCCATTGCAGCAGAGAAAGGGGAGTACCGCCATTTCATGCAGAAGGAAATCCACGAACAAGTACGCTCCCTGACGGATACACTGGCGGGCAGGGTTGATTTTGATGATGGCAGAATCCACCTGCCACAACTGAATCTGTCTCCCGAATTAGCCGGAAGAATAAAGAAAATTATCCTGACGGCTTGCGGAACTGCTGCTCATGCGGGGATGGTGGGAAAAATTCTGCTTGAACGAATTGCCCGCATTCCGGCTCAGTTGGAAATTGCCTCCGAATTTCGGTATGAGGATCCCATCGTGGATTCCGATACCGTTGTGCTGGCAATCAGCCAGTCTGGAGAGACTGCGGATACGCTTGCTGCCATGGAAGAGGGACGGAAACGTGGCGCAGTTCTGTGGTCCATCGTCAACGCGATTGGTTCCCAGGCAATGCGGGTTGCGGATGGGTATATTTCCATGCAGTCTGGTCCTGAAATTGGAGTGGCATCCACCAAGGCATTCTCTGCCCCATTGGTGGATCTGTATATGCTGGCTGTATTACTGGCGGATTTGCGTGGTGTGATCAATGAGCGTCAAAGGCACCAATTGGTTTCGGATTTGCGCCTGGTGCCTGACCTGGTGGGTAAATGTCTGGACCGGGAGAAGGATGTGCTGCAGGCAGCCAGGGAAATGCGGTACATTCGCAATATCCTGTACCTGGGACGCGGTATTCAGATGCCCATTGCACATGAAGGGGCGTTAAAGCTGAAGGAAATTTCGTATATCCATGCTGAATCCTATCCGGCGGGAGAAATGAAACACGGTCCAATTGCTTTGATTGATAGGGATATGCCGGTTTTAGCACTGGCTCCCCGGGATCAATGGTACGAAAAGATGATCAGCCAGATTGAACAGGCGCGGGCGAGGGGGGGCAACGTGATCGTGGTGGCTACGGAGGGAGACCAACGGGCAGCCGAACTGGCAGATCATGTGTTTTGGGTGCCGGAAACCCCCTGGCTCCTCAGTCCTGTTGTGACTGTCATACCTCTGCAGATGTTTGCCTATCATATTGCTGCGTTGAAGGGTCTGGATGTGGACCAACCCCGCAACCTGGCAAAGTCGGTGACAGTGGAATAAATTCTAATGGATACAACAAGATCGTGGTGGGAGCTGCAAGCTCCCGCCTAATTATTTTGGAGAGAAAGCGCATAACTGTTGTCGGACATTGACAAGCCTGTTATATTCCAGCTGCAGGTCCACACCCGTCAGAATGGTGATCAGGCAACGATCGAGTTCACACAGTTCGGGATGGTTTGAAATCAGTGCCATGTAGGGGCAGTGATGCAAAATGATCCTTGGACCCTGCGGTCTGGCTTCCCACGCGGGCTCATAATTCCATTTGCGCAACCTGTCCAGCGCTTCAGCCAGCCGCTGGGGTAGCGTGTGCGAAACCGGGATGGGTTGCGCCATTTGCTGTGCAAGGTTTTCCAGACGATTGGTCTGGTCTGTTTTGGGTTCCGTCATATGGATTGACGAGGTTAAAAGAGCCGAGGATAGAGCAACCAGGTTATGCGGCAAGGCAAGTTCTGCCACCTGGTAACGCTGCGCCGGGCGGCCGCGTCTCTCACGAAGATCGGGGGGTGGTAAGGAAATGAGACTTCCCTGGTGGATCAGGTCCTTCAAGTGGTAGCGGATATCTGCTTTTGTCAGGTGCAATGCCTTGCTGATCTCGGACACTGTCCTGGCGGGGTGATGAAGCAAATATTGAATCAGCACCTGCCGGGTATTTTCATTTGACATATTTGAATTCATGGATAAATTATACAAGAAAACAATGAATTAAGATAATAATATTTTACTTAATTCCAAATTGACAGGTTGGAAAATTTGGATACAATTCATGATATCTCTTCAGTAAGTTTCCCGCCTGATAATTATTCCCGCTAAATTCAAAAAACAAGGAAAGACCATGAGTCCAGAAAATCTGAATCATCCAGATGTGCCAGTTCCACCAGATTTGCAGGGACGGGTCACCGTCACCACGCTGGATAAAATTTACAACTGGGGGCGGGTTAACTCCCTCTGGCCAATGATGTTTGGTCTGGCGTGTTGTGCAATTGAAATGATTGCCACAGCAGCCAGCCGGTATGATTTTGCCCGCTTTGGCATGGAGGTGATGCGTCCCAGTCCCCGCCAGGCGGATGTGATGATTGTATCCGGTACTGTCACGAAAAAAATGGTGCCACAAATTGTCCGCCTCTACAATCAGATGCCGGAACCCAAGTATGTTCTCGCCATGGGTGCCTGTGCTTCTGGCGGCGGACCTTTCAAGGAGGGTTATAGTGTCGTGCCGGGTATTGACCGGTTTATTCCTGTGGATGTGTATATTCCGGGTTGTCCCCCCACGCCCCAGTCTCTAATAAACGGCTTGATGACTCTTCAAAAACTAATTCAGACCCAATCTTTGAAAACGGTTCGGTGGTATACCAAAGAACCCAATCAACCCATTCCTGTTCCCGTCCTGGGACCAGACCTGATGGATCCCCGCCAGTACGACTTGATTTCCATGCAGAATGAGCAGATAGAAGCACCCGCCGAAGTGATGGAAGGAGAGGAGAATAGCCATGACTGACCGAATCATCACCCAGGCAGCGCCCAACCTGGCGGAACAATTTCCGGAATGGGTAAAACCGGATGCCCGCCAGGGATACCAGGGATACCTTGTTGATTCTCCTCACCTGGTGGAAGTGATGCGGGCTCTGCGAGACCAGTATGGATATGATTACCTGTCGTCGGTCACCGGGGTGGATTACTACCCCGAAGATTTGATGGAGGTTGTCTATCACTTGTACCGTTCCATTGGTGGCAGATCTTTGGTGTTGAAAGCTCAAACCAATCGAACAGAAAGCCATGTCCCCTCGCTGGTTTCCGTATATCCGGGTGCTGAATTCCAGGAGCGCGAAGCCTGGGATTTGTTAGGCATCCGGTTTGACGGGCACCCCGATTTACGCAGGATACTCACCTGGGAGGGATTTTCCGGGCATCCCCTGCGCAAGGATTGGAAGGAACCTTTCTTTGAAGAGGATATCAAACCATTCAAAAGCCGTTGGCCAGAGGGGCATGTCCGCCGGATTGAGGACTCCAATCCATATCAGAATAATCTGCAGTACCCTGCCGGTTTCAACCCGGAAAGCTGGTCGCCGGAGGGCGAGGATCCCCTGTATCGAACACTCACCCGAGGAAATGGGAAAGGCGGATTTAAAACAGATCAGATGATTGTCAACCTCGGTCCCCAACATCCTTCCACGCATGGCGTTTTTCGCATGGTGGCTGTTCTGGACGGGGAAAATGTGGTGGATTTGAAACCCGTCATGGGGTATCTACACCGCAACCATGAAAAGATTGGGGAACGGAACACATTTCTTCAGATCATGCCATTTACCGACCGGTTGGACTACGTTTCGTCCATGAGCAACAACTTTGGATATGCCCTGGCAGTGGAAAAATTAATGGGCGTCCAGGTTCCGGAGCGGGCGGAGTATATCCGTGTCATCATGGCGGAACTGACACGGGTGATGAGTCACTTGTTTTCTGCTGGTTTTCTCCTGAATGACCTGGGGGCATATTTTACCCCTTCCCTGTATGTGATTGAGGAGCGCGAACTCATCCTGGATATCTTTGAAGAAGTATCAGGATCCCGCATGATGTGTAATTATTTCCGCTTTGGCGGAGTGGTTCGGGATCTGCCGGAAGGTTTGCTGACCAAGATCAAAAGACTGGTCACGGACCGCATTCCGCGCAAACTGGAAGATTTGGATAATTACCTGACCAAAAACGAAATTGTCCGCAGCAGGTGTGAGGGAATTGGCGTATTGACTGCTGAAGACGCAATTGCTCTTTCTGCATCAGGTCCAATGTTGCGGGCTTCTGGTGTCCCTTATGATATTCGCCGTGCAGATCCATACAGCATCTACGACCGATTTGACTTTGACGTAGTGGTGAAATACCATGGGGATATCTACGATCGGTACCTGGTACGCATGGATGAAATCCGCCAGAGCCTGCGAATCCTGGAACAGGCAATCCGTGATATTCCCGAGGGACCGATACTGGCAGGGAAGCCACAGTACACAGTGCGGGTCCCGGCTGGAGAGGCATATGGGCGAATTGAAGCACCCAAAGGTGAACTGGGGTATTATGTTGTGTCCAATGGAAAACCCAACCCTCACCGATACCACGTACGGGCTCCATCTTTTATTAACCTGACAAGCCTTGCACGCATGTCCAAGGATGAAAAAATTGCTGATGTGGTGGCAATTTTGGGCTCCATTGATATTGTTCTTGGCGAAGTCGACCGTTAGTCCGTCCACGGAGGAATGACGATGAATGGATACGGCATATTAAAGGGTTTATGGGTCACCTTCAGGCACTTTATCAAGACCTACATTGAGGATTTTAAGCGTGGGCGAAAGTTCTATCGATCTGCCGAGGGAATTGACGCCAGGCGAGAGGCAGATGTGGAGGGTATTTTTTCCATCCAGTATCCCGAGGAAAAATTACCTGTTCCGGAAGAGTTTCGCTTTCTTCCCTTCCTGGTATATGATGAAGGACCGGATGGGGAGCGAAAAATCCGCTGCACAGCTTGCGGTATATGCGCCAAAGCATGCCCACCACAGTGCATCTGGATTGTGCGAAGTGTTGATCCGGCAACTGGAAAACCAGTGGCAGTTCCCGCCGAGTATTACATCGATGTGGATATTTGCATGAACTGTGGTTTTTGTGCGGAATACTGTCCTTTTGATGCCATCAAGATGGATCATGATTATGAAATTGCCACCTATGATCGAACAGCAACCAATATTTATGATCTTGAGAAATTGTTGAAACCGGCGTCTTATTACGCTGAAATTCGCCCGAGAAATTTCACACGGGAACAGGAAGAAAAAGCCGCCAAGGAAGCTGCCAAGGCTGCCCGTTAGGCAGGAAAACCATGTATAATTCGGACACGGAAATGATCTTTCCACTTCGGGTGGTGCAAGCTCTTGCGGACCTCCGGGGTGAAGAATGGTCTCAACTGGTTGCCCGGGTGGCAAGCCCCGGTGCAGAACGCCATGAACAGGTGGCGTTTGTCTTGATGATGGCACGAATGTCCAGTTGTGGAGGTTGTGCAGCCGATTCCTTCCGAGCCATGCGCGGCTGTACACAATGCGCCCGGCAATCCATCCGAAGGTTTCGCGGGAGCGACAAAGATATCCTTGCGATGTTTCAACAGTACCTGAATGAGGTTGCCCAGTTTGAAGAAAAACATCGAAACAATGGCAGGGATGGATGAAGTTCAACAGGAAGGTTAAGAATTCCCCCCTTCCCATTTGAAAGGAATGGAATGTCAGACAAAAAACAACCCAATGTGGTTGGAGTTCGATTTTGCAAGGTTGGAAAAATATATCATTTTGATGCCAGCGACCTGGAGAATGTCCAATTGGGGGATATTGTGATTGTGGATACCGCTCGAGGAACCCAGCTGGGTGAAGTGGTTCAGCTTGTGCAGCAAGTCTCCGAGACTGATGGCGGATTGAAAAAAATCAACCGGCGAGCCAACCCCCTGGATCTTGTTCAGCGTCAGCAATGGCAGCAAATGGAACAGGAGGTCGTCACAGCCTGCCGAAACCGGGCGCGGGAATTGCGTCTTCAGGGGGTGAAGGTGGCGTCGGCTGAATACAGCTTTGATGGAAGTCGATTGACTATCCTCTACAGCACGGAAACCGAAGAAAAAGTGGATCTGAAATCCTTGCGCCAGGATATGCAGCGAGCTTATTCCCCCGCCCAGGTGGAACTGCGCATGATTGGTCCACGGGATGTGGCAAAGGTGTTGGGGGGCATGGGTGCCTGTGGATTGGAAACCCGCTGCTGTTCCAAATTCCTGACCGATTTTTCCTCCATTTCCATTCGCATGGCAAAGGAACAGGGCATTTCTCTGACGCCTGCCGAAATTACCGGTATGTGCGGAAGATTGCGATGCTGCTTATTCTATGAGTACGATCAATACGTGGAAGCCCGCCAGGGGATGCCTAAACGGAATAAACGGGTGATGACTCCTGATGGTGAGGGTAAAGTGATTGACATTATCCCTCTGCAGGGAAAAGTGGTCGTCTTCCTTGGAGAAAAGGGCAACAGAACATATGACAGGCAGGATATCCAGGTGATGGATTCTCCTGAAGGAAAATAGATATGGGATTGATGCCGGAACACTGGGAATCACCCAAAAAAATTCTGGTAATCCTGGCTCATCCGGATGATCCGGAATTTTTTTGCGGAGCAACCATTGCCCGGTGGACCCGGGCAGCGCATGAGGTGCGTTATTGTTTACTGACATCTGGAGACAAGGGTGGCAGGGATGACGGCACCACATCGGTTCAACTGGCTATACTTCGTGAAGAGGAGCAACGCAAGGCAGCGGCTGTTTTGGGAGTACAGGAAATCGAATATCTACGTCACCCGGATGGCTACCTTTTTCCGGATTTAAACCTGCGGCGTGAAGTGGTGCGTTCCATTCGCAAGCACCGCCCCGATGTGGTGATTGGTTGCGATCCGACCAATCTGTTTGTCCGGGAGAGTTATATCAATCATCCGGATCACCGGGCAGCAGGACAGGTGGTGGTGGATGCCATCATGCCTGCAGCAGGAAACCACCTGTTTTTCCCGGAATTGCGCGAGGAAGGGTTTGAGCCACATTCCATCACGGAGTTATGGCTTTCCTTAACCGCCGAGCCGGATATTGAAATTGATGTAACCGACGAATGGCAATTCAAGATTGCTGCGTTGCATGAACATCGAAGCCAGATTGGTGATCCTGAAGAATTTGACCGCAGGATGCTGTCCCGCCGTACACCGGATAGCACAGACGAAGCACCGCGTTTTGTGGAACGTTTCCGGAGGTTTAAATTCGGTTAGGAGAAGGAGGTCAGGATGATCCAGGAATACCTGATGAATGAAGCCCGGGAGTTATTCCCATATACCCAATCCCTGCGAAGGGATTTTCATAGGCATCCGGAATTGGGATACCAGGAAACATATTCTTCTTCCGTAATCGTCCGGGAATTAAGCGGGATGGGATTGGTTCCGCAGACTGGAGTTGCAGAGACCGGTGTTGTTACCATGCTGGAAGGAGGGGAGCCAGGTCCTGTTGTACTGCTTCGGTTCGATATGGATGCCTTACCGGTTGAGGAGGCAACGGGTGCCGAGTATGCATCAGAATTCCCCGGCAGGATGCACGCCTGCGGGCATGATGGGCATATGGCAATTGGCTTGACCGTGGCAAGGATGTTAACCCATCATCGAAATCAATTAAAGGGTTCCATTAAGTTTGTGTTTCAACCTGCCGAGGAAGGCTTGAATGGGGCGGAACGAATGGTGGAACAGGGCGTGATGGAAAATCCCTCCGTGGATGCAGCACTTGCGCTGCACTTGTGGAACGAGAAACCAATTGGATGGATCGGAGCGTCCCCTGGACCATTGATGGCGGGTTCAGCAATTTTTGACATAAACCTGACCGGACGAGGAGGACATGGCGCAATTCCCCACCAGGCAGTTGACCCGGTTGTCACTGCAGCCCAGGTAATTTTAGGTTTGCAGACCATCATTTCCCGAAATATCCCTCCGTTGGAAGGAGCGGTTATCAGTGTGACCAAGGTTCACGCCGGAGAAGCTTTCAACATCATTCCCACCAAGGTGGAACTGGGGGGTACACTCCGTTGGTACGTAGATCCTGTCAAAGAGAAACTCTTTGAGCGGTTTCACCAGGTGATACAAGGCGTCAGTGCAACCATGGGATGCATTGCAACCGTAAATCTACAAATGCTGACACCGGCAGTTATTAACGATCCAAGTATTGCGGAGCTTGCCGGAAATATTATCCAGCAGATGTACCCCGACGTAGAAATTGATCGCCAGTTCAGGACAATGGGGTCGGAGGATTTTGCCTTTATGATGCAGAAGGTACCGGGCTGTTATTTGCTGATTGGATCGGCAAATGATGCCCTTGGATTAAACTTCAGCCATCATCATCCGATGTTTGATTTTGATGAAGCGGTTTTGCCAAGAGCATCAGCAATCCTGGCGGCATTGGCAATGCAAGTCCTGGATAGACTTCCATGAGTATTTTCAATAGCCTGGAAGAGTTGTCATCCCGGATTCAGCATGTCCCGCACCGGGTTGTGTCCCTAGTCCCTTCCATTACGGAAAGCCTGTTTGACCTTGGCGCAGGCAGTTTGGTGGTTGGGATCACGGATTACTGTGTCCATCCCGCGGATGGTCTGGCTCGGATCAAGCGCGTTGGAGGGACCCGATCCCCTCACATGGAAGAAATTCTGTCTCTGCAGCCCGACCTGGTGATTGTCAACCAGGAGGAAAATTCTCGTGAGTTGGTGGAGATGCTGGATAAAAGCGGCTTGACCATCTGGTTAATTTTCCCGCGCAGCGTTCGGGATACCTTGAATATTTTGTGGACGATGACAGATCTTTTCCAATTGGAGGAAGCGGTTCTCAGGCTGAGGATACTGGAAGATTCAATCTGGCTTGCAGAAGATTCTCTGGCTGATGAACCATCCATGTCCTATTTTTGCCCCATCTGGCAGGGGGAAGAGCAAGGGCAGACCTGGTGGATGACGTTTAACGATCAAACCTACCCGGCGGACGTTCTGCGGATTCTGGGAGGGAGTAATATCTTTCATGCTCGAGAGCGGCGTTACCCGCTGGATGCGGACTTGGGGAAGGGAATGCCGGAGGAAGCTGATGGGAGGGATGTGCGTTATCCCCGCATCACCCGGTCGGAGGTGATTGATTTGGCACCGGAATTCATCCTCCTGCCATCCGAACCGTATCCATATCAAAGGGAACATGTCTCTCAATTCCGTGAATGGTTTTCTGAAACACCAGCTGGAAAAAAGAATCGCATTATTCCGGTAGATGGGACGTATTTCACCTGGCACGGGACACGACTGGGGAAAGCCATCCAGTTCCTGGGAGGGTTGTTTCGGCAATCAGAACTGGAATCCTTCTGAACGAGCTGTGGTCATTTGGAGGAAACATGCGATTTGAAGAGATCAATTGGCTGGATGTGGAAAATTACCTTCAGAATGATGATCGCGTCATCATCATCCTTGGCGCTTGCGAGCAGCATGGATACCTGAGCCTGCTTTGTGATGCCAATATTCCCCAGGCTCTGGCGGATGCGGCTGCCCGGAAGACGGGGGTGTTAATTGCCCCATCTGTTCCCTTTGGCATTTCACCATATTTTCTTTCCTATCCGGGAACCATCAGCCTGCGTTCCTCCACTTACCTTGAACTTGTGGAAGATTTGATCACCTCCCTTCACGTGGCTGGCTTTCGCAGGTTCCTGGTGTTGAATGGGCATGGCGGGAATGAACCGGCAAAAAGCCGCCTGGTGGAGTTGGAAAACCGCTTGCCAGGCATGAAAGCAGCCTGGTATTCCTGGTGGACATCCAATAGTGTGTTGGAAGTTGCACATCGCCATGACCTGGCGCCAACGCATGCAAATTGGCTGGAAGCCTTCCCTTTTACTGTGGTATCTGATTTACCGGAGGGCGAAAAATCCTTCCCTGTCTTCAAGGGTTTGCCCAATGCAGAAGAAACCCGGAAAATTTACGGTGATGGTTCTTTTGGCGGCAAATATCGTGTTGATGACGCCATCATGGAGGAAGTTTTTTCTGCAGCATTGGAAGATATTCTATTCCTGCTTGAATTTTAGGATGTGCCGTGAGAGTACCCCGGCAACTGCTGAAAGAAGCCAGGATTGCATCCATCCAACTGGGATTAACCATTCTGCTGGGATTCCTGGCGGGTGTGGTGGCAATTATCCAGGCAAGGGTGCTCAGCAAAATCATCAATGGGGTGATGCTGGAGGGGTGGGGGTTGGAATCATCCAGTTTCCTGTTGGGGATTTTTTTAATTGTTTTATTGATCCGCGGGTTGTTTTTGTATGGCGTTGAAGTAACAGCCCAACTGACATCGACTCGCATTAAACATTCCCTGCGTGTGCGATTAGCCGATCACTTCACTCGTATCAGCCCGATTTCTGGAGATTCGGAAATTTCCAACGGAGAACAATCCCATGGTGCAAGAGTGGCAGCACTCATCCAGGGGGTTGAATCACTGGATGCCTATTACAGCCAGTTTCTCCCCCAAGTTGTCCTGGCAGCAGCCTTGCCATTGACCATCCTGGCGGTTGTCTATCCCCTGGATTGGATTTCCGGGACTGTTTTTCTTGTAACTGCACCGCTCATTCCATTGTTTATGTTCCTGATTGGAAAGGCTGCGGAAAACCTGACGCAGAAACAGTGGAAAGCGTTAAGCAGGTTAAGCTCTTTTTTCCAGGATACCTTGCAGGGTTTGACCACCCTGGTGGCTTTGGGTCAGGAGGATCTCCACTCCAGGCGGATTGCGGACGCCAGTGAACGGTACCGAAAAACCACCCTGGCGGTGATGCGCGTCACGTTTCTTTCCGCCCTGGTGTTGGAACTGGTAGGCACCATCAGCACGGCAGTGATTGCCGTGCAGGTTGGACTGCGGCTCCTGTATGGACGGATGATTTTTGAGGAGGCGTTTTTCCTGCTGATTCTTGCCCCCGAATTTTATTACCCGCTCCGTCAACTTGGATTGCGCTTTCACGCAGCCATGGCGGGGGTGGCTGCTGCCAGGCAAATCGACTCGGCTTTTTCCATTCCTGCCATTGCACCTCATCCAAATGAAGATCAGGGCGTTTCCATTGATTTGAAGAAGCCCTTTCAACTGGAATTTCGATCCGTAGGATTCCAGTATTCGCTGCGTGAACTTCCAGTGTTGGATGATATCTCATTTCAAATCCACTCGGGGCAGCGGGTTGCCTTTGTTGGACCAAGTGGAGGCGGCAAGACAACCATCGCCAGGTTGATTCTTCGGTTTCTGCAACCATCCACCGGAGAAATCCTCGTCAATGACGTTCCACTGACTCAAATATCCATCAATCATTGGTGGTCACAACTGGGTTGGATCTCACAGACACCCCACCTCTTTCATCGGTCCATATATGAAAATATCCGGATGGGGAATTCAGATGCCAGCGGGGATGATATTCGGCATGCACTGTGGCAGGTTGGATTATTGGAATGGGTAAACGCTCTTCCAAATGGCATGAATACAAGTGTTGGTGAGGGGGGAACACGACTCAGCCAGGGACAGCTGCAACGAATTGCAATGGCACGAGTCCTGTTACGAAATCCACAAATCCTGATACTTGATGAACCCACTGCGTCCTTAAATCTGCAAGCTGAACAGGAAATGCTGGCGGCGATCGAGCAAATTTCGACTGGAAGAACAGTAATTTCCATTGCCCACCGCCTTGTTACGGTACAACAAGCCGACCTGATTTTTCTAATTGATAAAGGTCGAATGGTAGCCTTTGGGAACCATTCTGAAATGATGCAAATCTCATCTGATTATGCCAGGATGGTGCATGGTTACGGGGGGAGTTTATGAAATTGGTTTGGCGACTGCTGGGATTTATGAAACCCCT
>ENA-UOWE01000407-UOWE01000407.1-activated-sludge-metagenome-genome-assembly--contig:-NODE-407-length-63191-cov-7.336512_pt1 | contig 63191 bp, 42 predicted proteins | sample MGYA00249841_ERZ761562 | MGnify/ENA primary metagenome ERZ761562 (study PRJEB28883, sample SAMN05720200) | activated sludge metagenome | isolation source: Anaerobic digester | place: Japan...
AATAACTATTTGAATATCTTTGTTTTATAAAATCAAACCGTCAAAGTCGGGAAAATCAGGAAATCAAAGGTATAAGGAAGCGCTCATCGAGGTTATTTTGAAGTCTGTAAACTAACGTGAATTCGATATAAGAATAACATTGCCAATTATTGTTAAAAAGGCAATAAATACAAAGCTTTTAATAATAAAACAGGGAAACACTGTTGGAGGATGCCCAAATGATGCGCAACTGCCAGATTATATAAGGCAAACATTAGATACAGGCTCGTAAGCGCTTGACAATAAAGCAGTTTGCAAAAGACAAAATACTGGTTTCGTCCATTGATTGGCTCGACAGGCTGAAGTTTAAAATAAGACTGATAGAATTTGAGGCTATAGCAGCCCTGTAAACAAACATTGCAACTATCCGGATAAATAGAAAATTCGGATAGTTGCATTACTATTCTTTTACCACCAGCTGAGAATAAACCTTGTTTGTTGACTTTAACTTAAGCAAATATAGGCCAGGCTTAACATTAAAGGTTTCTATTTTTACTAATCCCCCCGATACAGCTTTACTAATGCATGTTTTTCCGTCAATGTCTATTATTTCGACATGATTAATTTTCAGGTCCCAATTTTCTATCATCAAATAATTGGCCATTGGATTAGGAAAAACTTTGAACTTCGATTGTTTTACATTCTCTACACCAGTAATATCAATAGTTTTGCAAAGAGAGTTATTGTTTACATTGGTTTCCAATTTTGAATTAGGCGCCAAACATTGAAAACATAGCTTATTGTTATTTAGCCCGTCCTCATATTTGTGATGGATTTTTACTGTTTGAGTCTGACCAGGAAGAATATTAAGGTTTTGGTATTTTCCATAATAATAATTTTGGGCACAATTCATACCTCCATGTAATTGAGAAAAAATGGAAAGACCCTTAATTGTATCATTACCGTTGTTTTTAATATCAAACTCAGCATTGAAATAATACCCTCTTGGAAAAGAGTCTCCCAGATATTTTACATAATCAATGCAAATGCTATCCACCTTAAAATCAACTAATTCTATATCAGGCAAAGTATAATCTTCTGAAGCAAAAGTATCAGCGTGAAAATGATAAATACCTATTTGATTGGTAAACGAATTACCTGCAAAAACATAATTTTTCCCGGCTGCAATAAACCTGATATCGTTTGCTAACAACGGAAATGTCAATGTATCTATGCTTTTGAAATCATTAGTTTTTATAATCTTTATGCTTTCTGCTTGTTTCAATTGCAGCCAAAAAGTATTGTCAAAAGTTTCAATGTTCTGAAAGCCTAAAGTGCTTGAAATAACAGTATCTATAATGTTTAAGCTTGTATCAAGGCGCACAAGACATGAGCTTAGCAAAGTATAAATGGTATCCTTTTTTAAAAATGCTTTTACTATGTTGCCAGAAAATGCAATGGAATCGGATAGAACAAACGAACTATCCGATTTGTATATTCTTTCCGGAGTATTGATTAGATAAAAACGGGGATTTATCGGGTTAATCCCGGTGATGTCCATATTTGAGCCAAAATCATACTTTTTTATTCCAGATCCGTTAATGTCAGATTTAACAACGGATGTTTTTGAACAGACCAGAATTTTTCCATCATCGGTAATATTTATTCCTGTGGGATAGAATCCAAAATAGCTGTAATTAGATGTTTTTTCAGAATAATTAAGTCTGAAAATCTCTGTACCCTCTTTGTTGTATTTGGACAAAACCAATTTTTCATCTCCCACAATATCGTCTGTAGCAATAGTGTACCCTGTTGTATAAATGTTATCTTTATCCGTGACAATTAAATCACTAACACTATACCTGCTCCAAAGCTTTTGACCAGAAAAATTATAGGCAAATAAATTCTGACCGCTGCACGAAACATCACTAACAAACCCGCTTACCAATATCATGGAATCTTGAAACAATGCCACATCGGTAATATGCGATTTGTTATGACAACTTTCATCATCAACAATGCTCCAAAAGGACTGGGCATGCAAAACAATTGGCAATAATGCCAAAACAGAAATGATCAACCTCTTCATATCCATTTATTTTAGAAACGAAGAATTAATAATCTTTTGTCTGTAAATAAAATAGCGTTTTTACTTGGCCAAAAACTTTAGTAGTTCATAAACCAAAAATGCCGGCCATACCAAAGCTTTTAAAAAGCCAAGTACACCTGACCAAAAGCTTGTGGCCTGCGAAATATAAAATATGGCAGCGCCAATCATCCCCAATCCATAAATAGCCCCTGAAGGCCCGTTGTTTGTTATTCTTTTTCCCATAGCATTGACTTTTAGTAATTTAATAACGAAAGGTATAAAAAAAACAGTTATCAAATAGACAAAGGGGAACTAATATTTTTCTGAGGGAAAGAGTTTTTGTTTTGTCAGCCACATTTGCATTTTTAACCCATTGACAGATAGTGTTTTTTTCGTTGATAATAACATTATCATTTGCGAAAATTAATATAAAATGTTAACTTTAAAATAATTGAAAATACTTCTATGAGGGTTATTCCAAAATCAATATGGAGCTTTCTTTTTGAGGAAACAAAGTACAGGCTTCCCATACTTATTTCAGTGTTTGCCCTTTTTATTGGTTTGTTTGTTTTCTTTCATGGCAAAATAGACTACATCGTCAATCTTTACTTTGGGATACCGGTAATTATGGCTACCTATTACTACGGGATGACTATTGGTGTTGGGCTTTTTGCTACTGAGGCGCTGGTACATGCAATTATATTGACATTTAAGAATGAAGACATTTCGTTTTTTTATTCTAACCATCGTGTTGTTATTGCATTTATAAGCCTTTTTGTTGTGGTATATATCGTTTCGCTGTTCAGAAAAGTCAGCAACAGGCTGCTTCTTAGCGAAAAAAAGAATAAAGAAGTGTCTGATGAACTGCAAAAGCTGAACAATTCGAAAGACATGTTTTTTTCGCTTATTGCCCACGATTTGCGCAGCCCTATTGGTTCTATCAGGTCGCAAATAGAAATGTTGCTCGATAACAAGATACAATTGACTGAAGATGAGCGGACAAAAGTATTACAAGCCTTACAATCTTTGGCCAACCGGGTTTATAGCTTGTTAGAAAATCTGCTTAAATGGTCACAAATACAAAAAGGGCTTTTGAGCATTACATTAGAGCGTATTAACATCCAAAACATCTGTAATGACTGTATTTTACTGTTTCAGCAAGCAGCCAAAGACAAAGAAATAAGCATTTATAATAAAATTACGAGCGAACTCTACATTATGGCTGACAAAAATGCAATAGAAACTGTTATCCGCAACCTGCTTGCTAATGCTATAAAGTATTGTACCCCGGGCGGTTGGGTTTCAGTCAGTGCTATTGAAAAGGCCGATACATATTGCATCATGGTAACCGACAACGGCATTGGCATGGAAAAAGAACTGGTCGAAAATTTGTTTAAAATAGATGTCGATGTAAGCCGCAAAGGCACTAAAGGAGAAAAAGGCACAGGACTGGGACTAATCCTTGCCCATGAACTGGTGGACAGATGTCACGGAACACTTACGGTAGAAAGCCAGCCCACCATAGGCAGCGTGTTTAAAATAGAGCTGCCTAAAGCAGAATGACAGATATTATTAGTTTTTTACCAAATCCTTTTTGTTTACCTTAACAATCTTTCCAAGGCGGGACAAGTTATTCATGTTAAAGCTCCGGGTATCTCCATAAATTGTAATAATTGTAGGCTTCCCTGACACATTTTGACGATAGAAGTCAACAATATCTTCAAATGTAAAAGAGCTGAAGTAGTTATACTGGTCTTTTCGCATGTCTTGCTTATACCCGGCATTGATAAATTTTTCAACCAACTCGGAACGTCTTCTGAAATCAGGTTCTTTCAAACTTAATGATTGTAAAAGGTTTGTTTTTATTATATTGTAACGTTCAGGTTTTATGGGCATCGAGTCTATGAGCAAATAAAAAGTAGCCAAAGCTTCTTCAGTTTTATCACTCTGAGTAGCAATATGGCTAAACAAGTATCCGGGTTTTTCGGGGTATGAAAGGTTATAATCAAAAAAACTGTAGGCCGAATAAGCATAAGAACGCTTTTCGCGAAGTTCCTGAAAAACTATAGAACTCATCTCGGTGCCAAAATAACTGTTGAAAGCTGAAGAAAGGTAGTATTGGTCTTTATTTAACACGTTGCCCTCGCGAAATATATATATTTTGCTTTGTACAGCTTTTTTGTCATTTACAATAAAGATAGTATTTTGGGTTACAACATTCCTGTCTTTATATACCGGAGATTTAAAAGCTATCAGTTGAGAGTTAAACTGTATATCTTTTGCAATGGCTTTTTTCACCGTCTCTGCATCTAATCGTCCCGAATAATGAATGGTTGCCTGATATTTCATTGCTTCGTGAAAAGAAGCCAGTAATTGTGCCGAGGTTAGTTTTTTAATTTCTTTTAAAGAAAGGCGGTTCAGGTAGTCCGATTTTTTGCCATAAAGCACATATTGCTGCAATGCCCATCCCATAAAATCAGGGCTTGAAGTTTCAAACTTTCTGTCCAACTTAGCTTCATCAAGGCATTTCATAAGCTGTTTTTCATCAGCCTTAGGTTTTGTTATCAATTCATTGGCCAAAAGCAGTGTTTGTCCGAGGTTTTCGTCAAAACCTGTAATATTAATGCATAGCGCATCTTCATCAGCCCAAATTTTAATATCAGACCCTAACTTTTGTAATTCTTTTCTGAAAATATCAAAATTCATGTTTTCAGTACCAATAAGGTTCATATAGTTTGCGGCCACTGCCAGGGTTTTATCATAATAAACACCGCGTTGGAATTTGATGTTGATGTTGAAAATATTGTTGTACGGGTTGTTGACATGAAAAAATGCCAGGTTGGATTGCAGAGAGTCTACTACAACATCCTTGTTCAGCTCAATAAAGTGTGGCTGAGGAATAATAACTTCTTTGTTGTAGATTTCTTTTGCAAAAACTGATGCTTTTTCACCTTCTTTTGATTCTATTGGTTTGTAAGCAGGCTTTTCGAGTTTAGTCTTTTTAGGGAACCCGGTTTTGGAGTATATAACAAGATGGTCGTCTCCAAAATATTTATTTGCAATGAGGACAATAGTTTTCTTTTTTAAAGTATCAATAATCTTGTCTTCTTCAAATTTTATTTTGTATGAAACGCCATCAATAAAAGCATCTATGAGCATGTTTGCCCTGCCATGTATATTTTCTTTGTTGTTTAAAAGCTGTCTGCGTTTTTCAGTTTTAAGCGAAGAAAGCAGTTCGTCCGGGAAATCTCCGTTTTTGACACGTTGAATTTCTTTCTTTACCAGCGCCTCAGCATTTGGCAATTTCTGGCCCAATATTTTCGGTACAAAGAAAATAATATCAGCGCCAGCATCAGGGAATGACACAGGAGATAAACCGGCCATAAGTATCTTATTGTCCATCCTTAACTTGTCGAGCAAGCCGGTTGACGAGTTGTTGGATAATAATAAGTTAATCAAATCAATACTTATGTTATCCGGATTGGCCGACTCGGGGGTATGATAACTCAACAATCCAACTTTTATGGGGAACAGCTTATATTGATAAAATTCCCTTCCGGTGAAACCTTTAGGTTTAGGAAGTTTATTGAAATTTTTCTCGCCTGAACGTAGTTTCCCAAAATATTGCTCAATCCAAACCTTTGCTTTGTCAGGGTCAAAATCGCCACAAAGTACCAAAGCCATATTGTTTGCCACGTAATACTTGTCAAAAAACTCATACATTTTCGATAAGCTGGGATTCTTTAAATGTTCGCTCAAACCTAAGACCGTATGGTGGCCGGCAGGATGCCCCGCAAAAGCCTTTGAAAACAAGGTGTCGATAATAATCGAATACGGATCGTCAAGGCTCATATTCTTTTCTTCATACACTGTTTCTAACTCAGACTGAAATAACCTAAAAACAGGCTTTCTAAATCTCTCATAATATATATGAAGCCAATTTTCGAGCTGTGACGATGGGAATGAGTTGTGATATACCGTACGGTCAAAGCTTGTATAAGCATTCACTTCTGTACCTCCGCAATGTTTGAGGATTTTATCAGTTTCATTTGGGATGGCATATTCTGCCGCTTTTACCGAGAGTTGGTTAATTTGTTGCTGAATTTCTTTTCGCTTTTTTTCATCTTTGGTATTGCCCAGTTCATCGTATTTCAAACGAATACTATCGAGCAAAACACTTTCTTTTGCCCAGTCAATAGTCCCTATACTGTCTGTTCCTTTAAACATAATATGTTCGAAGTAATGAGCAATGCCAGTTGCTTCATTAGACTCGTTATTAGAGCCGGCACGTACCACAACAGCCCCAAATATCTTAGGCAGGTTATGGTCGGGGTTTAAATACACCGTCAGGCCATTGCTTAACGTATATTGGTCAACATTATAGACAGATGAGCCGGTATTTGTTGCAAAAGAAGTGTTACAAAAAACTAATAATGCAAAGATGGGAATGATAAAATTTTTTCTCATGTAAAAGGGTTTTGTTAAAAAAAGGTTTCAAGTTTCAAACTTAGGGTTAATTTTCAAAAAAAAAGGGAAAATTGACATAATTATTGTTAAATGCTAATGGGTCGAAACAGATGAGAGAAGCCTGTTTAATTTGTAATTGTATCTGCATGTCAGGTGTTGTAACAGATTATTTACTAATTTTACACACTTTAAAAGAAAATGGCAGAATATTTTGCACATCCGACCGCTGTAATTGACCAAGGTTGCACCATTGGCTCAGGGACTAAAGTGTGGCACTTTTGCCACCTGATGCCCGGCTGTGTAATTGGCAATAATTGTATCCTCGGACAAAACGTGATGGTTGCCCCCGGTGTCAGGCTGGGCAATAATGTTAAGGTACAAAATAACGTATCATTATATTCTGGCGTTGTTTGTGAAGACGATGTATTCATTGGCCCTTCGGCGGTGTTTACGAATGTCATCAATCCTCGCAGTCACGTTAACCGTAAAGAAGAATTTAAGCAAACCATTGTAGGTAAAGGGGCTTCCATTGGAGCAAATGCTACTATTGTTTGCGGAGTAAATATTGGCCAATATGCATTTGTTGGGGCAGGTGCTGTTGTTACTAAAGACGTGTTGCCATATTCGTTGGTAAAGGGGAATCCTGCTCGTCATGCAGGCTGGTATAGCGAAAACGGCCATAAACTTACATTTGATAATAAAAATATTGCTGTTTGCCCTGAAACCGGGCAAAAGTACAAATTGGAAAAGAATAATCTGAAAAAACTCTAAATCATAATTGAAATGGCTAAAAAAGCTTTAATAACCGGGATTACAGGGCAAGATGGTTCGTACCTTGCCGAGTTGCTCCTTTCAAAGGGATACGAAGTGCATGGCATCATCCGTCGTGCTTCATCTTTTAACACAGGCCGTATCGACCATTTGTACAAAGACCGTCATAACAAAGATGTACAATTGTTTTTGCACCATGGAGATGTAACAGATTCGAGTAATCTCAACCGTTTGCTCGAAAAAATCCATCCGGATGAAATATATAACCTGGCTGCACAAAGCCATGTAAAGGTTTCTTTTGATGTCCCTGAATATACTGCCGAGGTGGATGCTATCGGGACTTTGCGTTTTCTCGATGCTATTAAGGAAATAGGCATAAAAACCAAATTCTATCAGGCTTCTACCAGCGAGCTTTATGGCAAAGTCCAAGAGGTCCCTCAAACTGAAAAAACACCATTTTACCCCCGCAGCCCTTATGCTGTTGCAAAGCTTTACGGATACTGGATTATTGTTAACTACCGCGAAGCATACAACATCTTTGCCTGCAATGGCATACTTTTCAACCACGAATCGCCTCGCAGGGGCGAAACATTTGTAACACGTAAGATTACTATTGCTGCTGCCAAAATAAAAGCAGGGCTTCAGGACAAACTATACTTAGGAAACCTTGACTCACAGCGCGACTGGGGTTATGCTCCTGAATATGTTGAAGGTATGTGGCGCATTTTACAACATGACAAGCCTGAGGACTTTGTATTGGCTACAAACCAAATGCATACTGTCCGTGAATTTACCGAATTGGCGTTTAGTCACTTAGGCATTGAACTTGAATGGCAGGGAAAAGGCGTAAATGAAAAAGGTATTTGCAAAAAAACCGGTAAAACTATTGTTGAAGTTGACCCTGCTTATTTCAGGCCAACTGAAGTTGAGCAGTTGCTGGGCGATTATTCTAAAGCTAAAAAATTGCTGGGGTGGGAACCTAAGGTTACTTTTAAAGAATTGGTAAAAATAATGGTCGAAGCTGATTACAATACTTATGGAAAAAAACTCTAAAATTTATGTTGCCGGCCATCTTGGCCTTGTAGGAAGCGCCCTGGTACGTCGCTTACGCGAAAAAGGATATACCAATATCATTGGCCGCTCTATTGATGAACTTAATTTGTTGGATCAACGAGACACATTAAAGTTTTTTGAAACAGAAAAACCTGAGTATGTATTGTTGGCAGCAGCTAAAGTTGGCGGTATTGTTGCCAACAACACTTACCGTGCCCAGTTTATATACGAAAACCTGCAAATACAGAATAACATTATTCATGCTTCATATTTGACAGGCGTTAAAAAACTTCTTTTTCTTGGGAGCTCCTGTATTTACCCTAAGCATGCCCCTCAGCCTTTGCGCGAAGACTTTTTGCTTACTTCTGACCTCGAATATACCAACGAGCCTTATGCTTTGGCCAAAATAGCAGGTATCAAGATGATTGAGTCATACAACATCCAGTATGGCACCAACTACATATCGGTAATGCCTACCAACCTTTATGGCCCCAATGATAATTACGACCTCGAAAAATCGCATGTACTGCCTGCCCTGATACGTAAGATGCACCTGGCAAAAATGTTGCAAAATGGCAACTGGGAAGCTATTTGCAACGACTTCAACAAACGCCCTGTGGAAAAAGTGGATGGTAAGGCTGCAAAAGAGACTATCCTTGCTATGCTCAATAAATATGGTATTTCTATTGATACATCGGGCAAAGCTACTGTAAAACTATGGGGTACAGGTACTCCCCGCCGCGAATTCCTTTTTTCAGATGATATGGCCGATGCTTGCGTTTATCTGATGGAAAATGTTGACTTTAAGGATATACTGGAAAAACAAAACCTTACTGGTGGTGAAATAAAAAATACCCACATCAACATTGGCACAGGCCGCGACCTCACCATCAAAGAGCTTGCTTACAAAGTAAAAAGCATTATTGGCTTTGAAGGCCAGATTGATTGGGATGCCACAAAACCTGATGGCACAGCCCAAAAACTTTTGGATGTTTCAAAAATTCACTCTCTTGGCTGGAAAGAAAAGGTTTCGATGGACGAAGGAATAGCTAAGGTTTATAAACAGTACCAGGAGTAAATTTTATATGTACGAATTCAGCTAAGATTCTGTCTTAGCTGTTTTTAATGTCATTTGAATTATTGTAGCATTTACTAAGCTTTAAGAACCGCTTAAAAAGGTTATAATATAAAACAAAGATTATGGACAACAACAAACTCATCCAAGTCGCAGCCGGATGCGGGCTACATTGCGGGGCTTGTTCACTATATATTGGTAGTACAGAGGCGCCTGAAAGGTTAAGAATTTTATCAGAACGAATGGGACAAACTCACTTGTTATGGCTGTAGAAGTGAGAAAAAGTCTGTTTTTTGTCAAAGTTGTAACTTTATTAAATGTTTGGATCAAAAAGGACTAGATTATTGTGGACAATGCAGCGATTATCCTTGCGATGAATTAAAAGCGTTTCAGAAGGAAAGGCCACATCGTATTAATCTTTGGGATGATATGAAATGTCTTTTAGAAAAAGGCATTGAAAAATGGGATTCTGAAGTTATGGATAAATATAAATGTCCTACTTGTGGCACCATAAACTCTTATGATCTCGTGTGCCGCAAATGTGGCCTAAAACCATCTTGCAAATTTGTTGAGACCAATTATCAGCAAATTGAGGCTGCTATGAAATAATATTTAGGCAAGTAAGGCTTATAATAAGTCTTTTAAAAAGAAAGTACTTACAAACAGCTTGAATTGTATATTTTTAAACCACACTATCCTGTTTACTTATGTTCAATGTGGCGCTTATAAAGCAATGTAATGACAATGCCAATTATTCCAATTAGGCACAATACTCCAAAAAAATATAATGCAATCATTTTCTTTAATTTTTAATTGAAAGAAGTAAAAAACCCCAAATAGCAAATAAGAGTGTAGCCAATACTCCAACTATCAAAACTAATAGTTTATTGTGGCTAATTTTCAGTACGACACTTAATACAACTCCTCCAAAAGTCAATTTTGAAACATCAATCAGATATTCCCCCAATTATGTGGTCATATTTTTCTTTTCATCCATGTTACAAATTTACATCGTTTTAAAAACAATTCCTAAACTTTGTCAATGTGCCAAACTATGTGTTGCTTATAATTTTGATGAAGTTTACTTTGTAATACTGCCCTTTATTTTTCCCCTTTCAATACCTTGAAAAGCTCAACTGTCTTCTTATTATCCTTAAAGCTGATATAAATCGGGTATTCGTTCTTAGCCCGGATAAGCATATAAGGCCTTGAGCCGAGGTGTACAGATAGTTTTACGGTGTTACCATCGGTAAGACGGAAATAGCCTTTCAGGCGGTTGCCAAAAGCATAGCCATTGGTGCGCATGGAAATAGGCGGAATAACTTGAACTGTATCTATACTGGATATATCTGCAATATTAACTTTATACCCATACATTCCGCTCAGTTCAAAAACATTGTTTTCAAATTTTGCTTTAGGTTCCTTGTTCCCCCAAAGGATAAACATGGTAACGATAAGCAAAGCGCTGGCTAAAATTGCCCAGTAAAGCAAATATCTTGAATTTGTTGGTATTTCGGCGTTGGTTTGGTGTAAATCATTGTTCAATTTGGAGTTGATATAGTTACTGACATTTACCGGCTGGTCTGTGCCAATGCGTACCACCGATTTGCGGTTTTTGAATTTCACTTCAATGGCATCTAAGCCCGAAACATTATAAAGCCAGCCATTGGGCAGCATCTTTATGCCTATCCCATGTATAAAAGAATTGCGCACGGGCTTAACTGACTCTATTTCGGAAAGCAGATATGACTTGCTGATCAATCCGAAACCTAAGCTAAAAGAAAGCCGTTCATCTGTTACCGTAATGGTAAGTTTATGAAATAAGCCAAGGCAAACGACAAATAAAAGTACAGAAGGCAATAAAACATATTTTGACGGGTCGTCAAAACCAATATAAAAGAGAATCCCCGTAAAAAGCAAAATAAACGACCCAAAAAGCACAATCATAAAAGTGCCTCGTTGGGTGAATGTTTTCTGGTCCATGATTTGTATAGTTTATGTGATAAAAGTAATTTTTAGTTCATTAAAACAAAATATGATGCAATTATTTTTGTATAAATTTTTTAGTGGTTTAAGGTGCAGATGTTGTCAGTTTACCGGGAATATTGTCTGTTTTACCATTTTTTAGCTTGAAATGAAATTATATGCATTACATTTACGCCCTGTTTGCCTTTTACCATTACATGAACCAATGTTTGCATAAAAAACTATATACTTTCATTGTATTTGTTTGCTTGTCTTCTTTGCTATCGGGGCAAATGACCCGTATAAAAGGCATAGTGCGTGATGCCGAAACTGGCGAGCCTATTCCTTATGCCTCTGTTTATGTCAAAAATACCCCTTTGGTTGTATTTACTAATGATTCTGGGGCTTATGTATTTGAAACAAGGCAGAAAATTAATGCTATTTCGGTTTCATTTTTAGGGTACAAAGAAGCCACCGAAGAAGTGGACAAAGGCATTACACAAATCATCAACTTTGATTTGGAGCCCAACGTTACGGTGTTTGAAGATGTAGTGGTTCGCCCTGGTGAGAACCCTGCTCACCGTATTTTGAGGGCTATTGATAAAAACAGAAATCGAAACAGTTTAAGATTGAATAATATTCAGCGCAATCAGTACAGCAAAATACAGATTTCGTTGAACAATATTGATGAAAAGTTTAAAAACCGAAAAATCCTCCAACCTTTCAAGTTTGTTTTTGACAATGTGGACACCAATGCCATCACGGGCAATGTGTATTTGCCAATTATGATTGCCGAATCTTCTATTGACCATTATTCACAAAACGACCCTTCGTTTAAGAAAGACATTGTCAGGGCTACCAAAATTTCTGGTATCCAGGACGAAACTATTATCAACTTTTTTGGTGGGCTCAACCAAAGCTTTGATGTTTACTCCAGTTATATGGATTTATATACCGAGTCGGGCTTTATCAGCCCTATTGCAGATAATGGGCTTTTGTTTTACAAGTATTATCTGCTCGATAGCGCTGTCAGGGCCGGGCACAAATGCTACCACATTAGTTTTAAGCCCCGGCGTAAGCAAGAACGTACATTTTTTGGCGATTTCTGGGTAGCCGACTCTTCTTTTGCTTTGCAGTCAATGACTATGCGCCTCAACCCTCAGGCAAATGTCAACTTTATTACCGATTTGTATGCCGAATATTCTTTTTATCCCGAAAATGATTCGTTGTGGCCTATACGGAGTGAATTTATTCAGATGGACTTTAACCTGGCCGAAATGAAACGTGTTAAAGGGGTACAGGGAAAAAAGACAGTTATATACTCCAATTATAAAATAGACAAGCCCATTCCAAAAGAAATATTTGATGTTTCAAAGGATGCCGAGAAGCTTGATTCTTTGACCAACAGCTCTCAAATAGATACTTTAAGGCCTGTACAACTTTCAAAATCGGAACAAACGATTTATGGAATGGTGGACTCTATCAAAAACGTGCCAGCCTTTAAAACTACGTATAACACCATCCGTACCATTGTTGAAGCCCATTATTCTTTCGAGAAATTTAAAATTGGCCCATATTTTTCGTTATATAGCTACAACAGGGTAGAAGGACACCGTTTCAGGATTGGTGGGGTTACTAACCAAAATTTCAGCAAACGCATGAGGGCCAACGGCTATGTTGCTTATGGCACTGACGATAAGGAATACAAGTATTTTGCCAACATGCACTATGTTGTTTCCAGAATCCCCTATACGCGCATTACAGCGCTGTACCGCCACGATATGAGCCAGATATACCTTGCCCCGGGCGAATTGCTCAACGAAAACATTGTGTCGTCTTTTATCCGCCGCTATGACTTTAAAAAGCTGCAAATGATAGACAACGCCAGCTTTAACATCGAAAGTGACATAGCCAGTTCATTGTCCGTTATTTTGGGAACAAACTACTTTAAGGTTGATGCCGGCAAATATATTCCATTTGTAAAGCCCGATTCATCAGAGGTGAAATCAATTAATACCGGTGAAATTTTTACTAACATTCACTTTGAAATAGGGCAGAAGTTTTTTACCACAAAATATAAGCGTTTTAGGATGCAAAACGAAATGCCTGCTTTTGACCTGAACCTGACCGCAGGTATTAAGGGGATGTACAAAGGCGAGTATGACTACCTGAAAACTTCACTTACATATAGCCAATACCTGAAAACCAACCCTTTCGGGTATAACAAATATTCGGTAGAAGTTGGCAAGATATTTGGCAAAGTGCCATGGCCGTTGCTTAATGTGTTTAAAGGAAGCGAAACTTACGGGTTTGAGCCCAACGGGTTTAACATGATGAACTATTATGAGTTTGTAGCCAATGAATATCTTAAAATAATCTCGGAGCAACACTTTCAAGGCATATTTTTCAACTATGTCCCATTGTTGCGAAAGCTGAAACTTCGCGAAGTGGCTACATGTAAGGCTGTTATCGGGCACCTCAACTATAAGCCAGAGATGATGCTGCTGCCCTCATACATGTACGGGCTGCACCAGCCTTATGTTGAATTGGGTGTGGGGGTCGAAAATATCTTCAAATTTTTCCGAATAGATGCCTTGTGGCGCCTTAGCTACTGGAATAACCCTGATATAGAGAAGTTTGGCATCAGGCTAAGCTTACAGTTTATTTTGTAATCAGTTTTAAATTCCTGTTTTAGCTCTTTTACCCAGGTAAAAAACCATTTCGCCGTTTTTATGTTTAAGGAAAGTACAATAATAGCAACCTTTGCCTCGAAATAAATTCTTTTTACAAACATGAAAAGCAAAAGGCTTATGATCATATTTCTTTTATCAGTGCCTTCATTGATAATAATTGGCATATTATTTATGCAGCAAAAGGCTTTTGGACAACAACCCAAAGAAGAGCGCCTTCAAAAAATCCTGCTCTCGCCTAATTATAAAGACGGCAAATTCCAAAATATGGAAGAAACACCTGTTATGAGCGAAGAAGGTATGACTTATAAATTTTTATTTGAAATGTTCAAAAGACACAAAAATACTAAGCCATCTCTGCCTATTCCTTCTGTAAAGGTTGACTTAAAACAATTAGTTGGCGGCAGCACTGATATAGTATGGTTTGGGCACTCTTCATATCTGATCAGGACAAATAAAACAAACATATTGGTTGACCCGATATTTAGTAAAAAGGCATCACCCGTGTCTTTTGCCGGGGTAAGCAGTTTTGAAGGTTCATTGCCTTATGCTGCTGCCGATATGCCCGATATCGACATTATGGTTATCACCCACGACCATTACGACCACATGGACTATAAGACAATCATGGCATTGAAAGACCGTGTAAAATTCTTTGTTTGTCCGTTAGGGGCAGGGCAACATCTGGACAAATGGGGTATTGCTAAAAGCAAAATCATTGAACTCGACTGGTGGGAAGGCAAAGAAATAGTTCCCGGTATCATGCTTACAGCTACTCCTGCCCGTCACTTTTCAGGCCGTGGACTTGTCCGTAACAAAACGCTTTGGGCTTCATTTGTGCTGAAAACTGATATTTTGCAGATATTTATTGGCGGCGACTCAGGATATGGCAAGCATTTTAAGGCTATTGGCGAAAAGTTTGGGGCATTTGACATAGCAATGCTCGAATGTGGGCAGTACAACAAATTCTGGCCATACATACACAGTATGCCTGAAGAGACTGCATTAGCTGCTAAAGACCTTAATACAAAGGTGCTAATGCCTGTACATTGGGGAAAATTTAAACTTGCCATGCATCCCTGGTACGAACCTGTTATGCGTGTTGGGGCCAAGGCTGCCGAACTTCATATACCTATTGTTACGCCTGTTATTGGGAAGCCTTTTATTCTTGAAAATATTGTGAATGAACCACTTTGGGTAAATGAATTGTTGAAAAACGATAATAATGTGACGTTAAATTAAGGATTCTTCTTGTTCGCACTTTTCTTGAGCTCTTTTTGTTCTTGGGGAAACAAGGTAAAGCCATATTTCTGTGCCACTTTTTCGATGGCAATAATGGCAAAGCTCGATCCAGGAATAGCTTGCAGGCCTATCAACGCCAGAGCCTTTCCCAGGTCAACTGATTGGCCTTTCAGGAATTGTACTTCTTCGGGTGTCACATCTTTTCCTTTCAACATCTTCAATAGAATCTTTGATGCAATCTTGGTTTCCTCTGACTCCCGTTTAAAAGCCCTCCCAACACTCTTTATCCAGCTCCAGGTAACAATGGCTTTGGTTAAAATGAAGATTTTTAGTTTTTGAAGAAGTTGGGACAATTGAAAAATCATAAATGAGTTAATTTGTCAACATTTCCATTGAGAATGTGGGGAAGATTGCTTTTAATTTTATCTTCGTCCCAGTTCCACCATTGTATATCTAATAGCTTTTTAATTACCTGTTCAGAAAAGCGTTTTTTTATCACTTTTGCTGGTATCCCGCCTACGATTGAATAAGGAGGTACATCCTTTGTGACCACTGCCCGTGTTGCAACTATTGCCCCGTCTCCTATTTGTACACCCTGCATTATTACTGCTTCGTAACCTATCCAAACATCATTTCCAATAATAATATCGCCTTCATTATCCCATGCATCTGTTACTTTATTACGTTCCAAACCCCATTCTTCCCAAAAAAGAGGGAATGGATAAGTGGAAAGTGATGACATCCTATGATTTCCTGATGTAAACATGAATTTTGCCCCACAAGCAATGGAACAATATTTCCCAATTTTCAACTTGTCGTTATTTATTGGATAATGGTATAAAACATTATTGTTTTCAAATTGGGTTGGGTCATTTACAAAATCATTATACATCGTGTATTCTCCGACTATGATATTGGGCTTTGTAATTGTAGGCCTCAGATATACGGTTTCTTTATCACCCTTTCTGGGATATACTTCGTTACTATTCATTTCCAGATTTTAAAGATTATTCTATACTTATCAGAAATACGGTATTAACTTTTGTATATTTCAAATAACAGCCCTAAAATCCTTATTTTCTCGTTTATCTTATTATAAACTGAGTAGCAAGATGCCGAAAGAAAAAACAAACCAGAAAAAATTAGGGTAAAATTGTTAAACTTTGAAACACTGATATTGTTCTGAAAGCTAATCAATGCAAAAATAAGAATTAATGTACATGCTGATATAAATATAAAATAAGCATATTTCGTTCTTTTTGATTCTCGTTTCAGTTTCTGAAACTCGCTATGCCAATCAATATTGGCCAGTTTAGTTTCAGTTGCTTCTATTGATAATCCGCAAAGCTTTGAATACTGTGCAATCAACATTTCTTTAATTTTATCAATCTTGGGGTTCATAGATTAGTTTTTATAAAGGGTTTAACGTAAAAAAATTCGTCAGGAGTTTCATCTGTAAATAGTAATGAAATGTGTCGGCCTTCGTGGTTGATTTCATTTTTCATCGAAACAGTTTAATATAATTATCAAAAACGTACATACGACTTCTTTGTCCGCCAGTCACCTCTTTTAGAATATCCATTTTTTCTAAATCGGAAATTAACTTGTATGATGAAGGCATTGAAATATCGGCTATTTCATGGATTTTGTCTGCATTTAAAACTGGCCGTTTATATAAATAATCAACAATTTTTTTAGCCTTTGCGGCCCTGCTACCTAAACTTTGCAAGTTAACTTCTGTCTTTTTTTGCAATTGAAGTATATTGTCAAAAGTTTCAATTCCATTTTTTGCAGTTTCGATAATACCTACCAAAAAAAACTTATACCATTGATTTAGATCACTTTTATCCCTTACTATTGTGAGATTATCATAGTATAAGGCCCTATTTTTCTCAAAAAAATCGGATAGATATAGAATGGGTTTTTGCAGAATCCCTTTGCTTACTAAGTATAATGGAATTAACAATCTTCCTACCCTGCCATTTCCATCAAGAAAAGGGTGGATTGTCTCAAATTGATAGTGTACTAATCCTATCTTTAATAATTCGGGCAAAAATAGTTCTTCATTATGTAAAAATTTTTCAATATCACTCATTAGCTCAGGCACAGAGGTATGTACTGGTGGTATAAAAATAGCATCATTAATTGTTGCTCCTCCAATCCAGTTTTGACTAATTCGAAATTCTCCCGGTTGTTTTTTCTCGCCTCTTACTCCTTGTAAAAGTACTTTATGGGTCTCTCGAATTAACCTTGAAGAAAAAGGCAATTTTTCTAATTCCGAAATCGCCCATTCCATAGCTTTTATATAGTTCTGAACCTCTTCCCAATCATCTCTTTTTTCCATTGGAATATCTTCTTTATCTAGTAGAGCTTCATCCATGTTTGTTTGTGTTCCCTCAATTTTACTACTCTGAGTGGCTTCTTTTAAAACATGCATGCTAATAAATAAATCTATGTTGGGAATGTATTTAGAATACATATCCAATCTGCCTAATTCCCTATCTGCCTGGCTCAACAATTGCATTACCTCCATATTGTCAATATGCAGTTGCCTATTGATAAATTCAGGTTGAAAGCTTTTGTAATATCCCTGACTGATATATTGTCCAGATTTAAAATTTTTCACTGTTAAAATTTTAAACAAAGTTATATCTTATTTAAGATTTTGACAATTTTCTTAAATAAGAGTTTTCTTAACTTAAGTTTTTTTGAAATATTAAAAAAATTCAGTTTGAGTTCTCTCGTCTGTTGTCAACAGCTTTGGTTTATGAAGCGGGTCAGGAGTATGTATTTGTCCTCCATGGCGATGTTACTTGTGATGAAAATTATTGCAGATTTATACGCTTGTACTTCTTAAATCTGCCATGTTTCATAAGCGTTTTGGAGTGCTTAAATATTTCATAAAAAAGTCAGTCCAATTCGTTTGTTTAATCCTTTTTCAAAAATCCTTATCAAAGTAGATAATTGAATATTCCCTTTGGCATTCTCTATCTTTGAGATATAGCTCTTTTTTGTTCCAGCTTTAATTGCTAATTGTTCTTGTGTCATTTTAGCTTCCCTTCTGGCTTCTTTCAGCATCTCACTAACAATAAACATTTGAGCTTGTTCTTCATATTTATTTCTGCTCTCTGTCCCGAGTTTTCCGTGTTCTAACTCAATCAACTCATCAAAATTCTTAATTTTACTATACTTTTCCATAATTATAATTTTTTAAGTTGAAAATATTCTTCTTTTAATCGCATAGCTCTTTCTATCTCTTCTTTTGGAGTTTTTTGTGTCTTTTTTTTGAAATCCATTTAGCAAAATCACTAGTTGTCCTTTATCAAAACAACAAAAAATTCGATATATGTTTGATTGGTATTCAATTCTAATTTCAAATAATCCATCATATCCAGTTATTGGTGCAAGAAATTTTTCTGGAACTCTATCAACCTGTTTAATCAATTCAAGCACATATTGAACCTTAGCTTTAAGCTTAATATCTAAGTCTTTATAAAAGTTAATAAAATAATCTTTATGAAATATGATTTGCCTTGTCATGGAGCAAAGTTATCTTAAAAGATAACATATTCAAAATAATAATAAAGTAGAAATCTTTGTTTTGGTTTTAAAATATGACAATAAGCAAGTCCCTTTCAAAATACTAAATCTGCTTATAAAAAGCTCCTTTATAAGTGTCTACAATGGGGATATACTTGCTGCCTATTTTGATGCGGTCGTTTTCTATGCTTTCTATTTTTGGAACTATCACCCCTCTGAGGGTTAAACCTTTGGAGGGGTTTCAGAGTATAAAAAAGCAAATCTATTTCTTCTTAAACCACCTTTTTTTAAAGAACTTCTTTTTAGGCTCAGCATGCTCCTCGTCAACAACTTCTTCACCTGTCGAAAAGTGCTTTGGTACAGGGATTTTGAACACCTGCTTTTCCAGGAAGGTTTCTATCTGGCGAAATTTATGACGGTCAGCCCTGTTGACAAAAGTTAACGCCACTCCGGTAGTCTCGGCACGGGCAGTACGGCCTATGCGGTGAATGTAGTCTTCGGCATCTGGCGGTACATCGTAGTTGAGTACCAACCCAATACCTGCAATATCTATACCACGGGCAACAACATCGGTGCCCACTAATATCTGCAACTTGCGGTTACGGAAATCAAGCAAAGCCTGTTCACGTTGTTTTTGCTCCAGGTCTGAGTGGATAGAAGCTACGTCAAATCCCAACTTTAGCAGTTCACGTTCGATGATTCTTACGGTATTCTTTTTAGAAGAAAAAATAATGGCGTTGATGTTTTTCTTTTCCTTCAAAAGCTCTTTGATGAGGCCTATTTTGAAATGGTCTTCTACAAAATATGCAGCTTGCACAATACCTTCAGCAGGTTTTGAGATGGCAAGGCTAATCTGTTCCGGGGCATCGCCCATAATCTTCTTGGCCAGTGCCCTGATTTTTTCGGGCATAGTGGCCGAAAAAAGAAGTGTTTGCCTTTCTTTAGGCAAATAGCTTATAATTTGGACTATATCATCATGGAAGCCCATATCCAGCATACGGTCAGCTTCATCCAATATCAAATATTGAACATTAGATGTATCAATATATCCCATAGCCAGGTGGGCTATAAGCCTACCTGGTGTTGCTATTACTATTTCTACCCCTTCGGTCAGGGCTTTTTTCTGGATATCCCACAGTACCCCTTCGCCACCGCCATAAACACTGATGGAGCTCAGTTGGCAAAAGTAGGTAAAAGCCTCTACCTGTTGGTCTATCTGCATGGCCAACTCACGAGTAGGCACAATGATGAGGCATTTAAACGTATCTAAAGATGCTTTTTGCTCAACCAGTTTGTGGATTACTGGCAACAAATATGCCGCGGTTTTGCCTGTTCCTGTCTGGGCACAGGCTATAAGGTCTTTGCCACTAAGGATTACGGGTATTGCCTGTTCCTGGATAGGGGTTGGATTGTTAAAACCCATGGCATCGAGGCCTTGTTGCAAATCCGAAGTAAAATTAAAATCAATAAAATTCAATTTCTGCTTTTTAAATTAAAGCATCAAAATTACCTAATAATATTCAAAAACGCTAACATACTCAGAAATATATACATGCTGGCATTTATTCCAGTATGATGGTTTTAAATTACTTTTGTAAAGAATACAGATTTTTACCTATGGAAAGCAAATTAGTAAAAAGCTTTTTGAACGACCGTTTTGCAGAGCATGTCGGAATAAAGCTTGTTGAAATTGGCAATGGATACGCTTTGGCCGAACTGGCTTTGACTGAAAAACACCTCAATGGCCTGGATAAGATTCAGGGGGGAGTTATTTTTACCCTGGCAGATTATGCTTTTGGCCTTGCTTCCAATTCGCAAGGCTTTATTACTTTGGGGCTCAATGTGAACATCTCATACTTCAAATCGCCCACAGGGAAAGTTATTAGGGCAGAAGCAAAAGAAATAAGTGCACAAAACAAGATATGTGGTTACCAGGTAAACGTTACAGACGAAGATGGCTCGCTGGTTGCCAGCTTCAATGGGCTGGGATACCGAAAAATACTGAACTGATTATCTGTTCCGGCCTTGTTGAATAAGCGGCTTTAAAAGGTATTCCAAGCCATTGAGCTTTATCTCGTACATGGTTTGCAGCTGCATGCCAAGTTTCCCTTCAGGAAAACCTTTTTGTTTGAACCAAACCAGGTAAGGCTCGGGCAAATTGCAGAGCAATCGGCCGGCATACTTGCCATAGGGCATTTTGGTATTTACCAGCTCGAGCAACAATTGCGGGTTTACAGGGTTGATGTCTTGCATAGCTCTAATTTTTGAGTGAAGATACCTTTTTTATGTGAAACGAAAAGCTTTTTTCAAAAAAACGCTTTTCGGTAAGCCTGGCCAATGGTGATTTGCATATTGTTGACGTTCATGATATCTCCTCTTATCAAGTCAAGAAGATTTTTGATACAGAAATGATAACCTAACAATAACAAATGAGCGAAAATGAGCGAAAATGAGCTAATTTTTAAATCTGTTTAATTAAGAGTCTCAGCCAGCTTTGTAATTTGTTGCGAAAGATTGTCAAGCATTTCATATCTTTTAATGTACATAGAGCGTTTGTGCGATTTTATATCCTGGATATTTTTACGGGTAGGCCTTAATGGAATTTCAAACCAGTCCTTGTTTATACTCCTTCCGCCAATTTCGTCCCAAAAATTATCATAATCAAAAGTAATGTTACGTTTCCAGGGGAAATTGACAGCATGTTTTTGATTGGATATGTGAATTGAATTGCCAATACCATAAATTGCACTAAACCCCATATTCCTTATTAATTCTTGTGCAGAATAAATGATTAATGAATTAGGGCGCAATCCATATAACGATTTTTGCATTACCTTAAAGGCATCTTGAACAGCCTTGTTTTTATGGCCCTGGATACAACCAATTAAACATACCCATTGACCTTTCGTTTTTTCTTCAATTGAAAAAACTACTGATGTAATTCTTCCTCCAAGCTTATCACACTCTAACCACAGAGCTAATTCGCCTTCTTTTCGGATAGCATAATTATAACCTAACTTTATAAATCCTTCATATTTATTATCAAATTTCAATTTAGCAACAACAATGCCATCTTTTTGAGTAAGAAATTGTCTGAATACATCTCCTTTGCTCTCTAAAAATCTATAGGTATCAAGGATTACATTTACTTTCCGTTCTTTATCCCATTTAATTGAAATGTATGGCCTGAATGGCTTGACATATAAACGACGACGATGTATAAAAACATGCCTAAACTTAGATGATTTAAGAAAATTAAACCAAGCGTTTGCAAATCCCGGGTTTAAAAGAGTAAAATAAACAATCTTTAATTGTTGCTTTCTTATGTATTTTTGAGGCTTACCTGAATATCCCTTTTTGGCAAACCTCCAACCAGTGATTAGTGCTGAAATAAATGGAGGGTTAATAAAAGTTTTCATTAAAACGTTTAATATTAATTGTTTAACAAATCTTTAAAATGATAAAACGTAACCCTAAGACAGCTTAAATGTTACTCTCCCCCCAATTAGAGCAGAACACTTTTGAAGCAGATAAAGTCTTTATTTGGCTGTAAACTATTTGAGCCAGGCCGAAAGGCAGGGTAAGTTTTCAAAGCCAGACTTTTTTGGGTTTTTTGATAAAAAATACAACTGAATACCAGACTGTTATATTTTTTTCATCGGATTCAGGTTAAAATTGAAAATAGCCTCAAGCTTTTGTTGGGGGCTATTTTCTTTTATTGTGGGGCTATTTTGTTATAAATCTTGCATTTCTGTATTTTTTAGGTGATATTTGACATACCTAACCAAAAAAATAATTATGCCCGGCAAAAAAGAAAGACAAAACTCTTTTTTTCTTTTCCAAAAGATAACTGTTAAGGCTTTTCTTTTGTGTTTGACTTTTGTTTTAGAGGCTTATCCGATATTTGCCAATAAAAAATTTAACTTCAAACATCTCACCATCGAAAATGGCCTTTCGCAAAGCTGGGTACGTTGTATTTTGCAAGACAAATATGGATTCATGTGGTTTGGCACCGACAACGGGCTCAACAGGTATGATGGCTCCTCTTTTGTAGTTTACATGAATGACCCCGCCAATAGTAAATCTCTTTCGAATAGTCGGATTAATGCGTTGTACGAAGATAAAGACGGCAATATTTGGGTAGGTACACTCAATGGCTTAAACTTGTTTGACCGCAAAACCAACACTTTCAGTTGCGATCCAAGCTGGCCTTCTTCCAGGGTTACTTCTATAGCTGCAGACAAGCAAGAAAATTTATGGATTGGTACCCACTCCGGCTTGTATTTTTTAGACAAGCATACCCAAAAAGCTTCTTATTGTGCTTATGCCACAGACAAAAACAAGGTGAATAATTTAGCCATCAACAAAGTATATGTGGACAAAGAGAACAACGTGTGGATTGCAACCATGAACGGCCTTAATGTCATTAAAAGCAAGACTAAACAAGTAATTTTTTATACGTCCGACAAAAACCGGCAAAATAGCCTGAGCCACAACGATGTGCGATGTTTGTTTGAAGACCGGCAAAGGCGTTTATGGTTAGGCACAGCCAAAGGCATTGATATTTTTACCAATGCTGCAGATGTCCCTGAAACTGCCCATTTAATCCATATACAAAATAATAGCAACAAAAAAAGCCTGAACGAAGGGGCTGTACAGGTTATTTTTCAGGACAATAAAGGCCGCATACTTATAGGCATTGAAAACGGCGGATTGGATGTCCTTCACCCTCAAAACCTGGCAAATGGCAAATTTGAATTTGACCATCATGTCAATATCGCAGACGATGATAATAGCCTGAGCAACAATTCTATTTACTCCATATTTCAGGATAACCAAAACAGTATTTGGGTGGGGACCCACGGAGACGGGCTAAACATCTATAACCCATTGAACGAAAAGTTTGAACTGGTACAAAATTCAACAAAAACATCACGGCTTATTATCAATAACCAGGTAAACGCCTTTGTTGAGGATGAAAAATACTTGTGGGTAGGAACAGAAGGCGGACTAAGTTGCTATGACAAAAAGACCCGTACCAGCCGTCACTTCGAACACAACCCGGCAAATAAAAAAACGTTGCGGGCCAATGCTGTACTTGCCTTACTTAAAGACAAATCAGGCCATTTGTTTATTGGCGGGATGGAAATGGGGCTGAGCCAATTTGATTTTGCATCGGGGCATTTCATTCATTATAAAGCCAACCCGTCAGATACCAATTCGCTCAGAAGCGACAACATATTTGCTTTGTACCAGGACTCTAAAGGAAGAATTTGGGCAGGACAAAATTGTGGGGGCCTTTCTTTGTTTGATTTTACAACGAAAAAGTTCAAAACATTTAGAAAAAACAAAGATGCAGATGATTGCATCAAAGCTATTGCCGAAACCCCTGACGGTAAATTATGGCTGATAAATGCCACCTCCATTGAATGTTTCGACCCCGAAAGTGGGAGCTTTACAACATACACCAACAACCCTTCAGACCCTGAAAGCCTCAGCAGCAACTATGGTTTTTCTATTTTTACCGATAGTAAAGGGGCACTGTGGGTTGGCACCGATGCAGGGTTAAACGTTTTTGATTATAAAACTAAGAAATTCAAAAAGAAATATACCATAAAAAACGGCCTGCCCGATAATGCTATTAAAAGTATCAATGAAGACAATTTTGGGAATCTATGGATTGGGACAGATAAAGGGCTTTCAAAATTTGTAAATGCAACAGAACAACCATCAAACCCGAGGTTTATCAACTACAAAGTTCAGGATGGCCTTCAGGCAAACGAATTCAGGAAACGGGCCACATACAAAAATGCCCAAGGCAAGCTTTATTTTGGCGGAATAAACGGGTTCAATGCATTTTATCCCGACAGCATTGCTGAAAACAAGGCTATTCCTAATGTTGTTATTACCGAATTGCTCATTTTTAACCAAAAAGTAAATGTTGGCGATGCTGATTCGGCACTAAAGGAAGATATTTCTATAGCAAAAGAGATTACTTTGTCATACAGACATTCTGTTTTTACGCTGAAATTTGCCGCCCTGAACTTTATAGCCCCTGCCAAAAATCAATACGCTTACAAGATGGAAGGATTTGACAAAGAATGGAACATAGTGGGCAATAAAAATGAAGCTACTTATACTAATCTTTCTCCGGGCAAATATACATTTGTGGTTAAGGCCAGCAACAATGACGGTATATGGAACCAAAAAGGCCGCTCGCTGACCATCACCATCTTGCCCCCTTGGTGGAAAACCTGGTGGTTTCAAACCTTGTTTTATCTTTTCATTGGTTTTATGATATTTGCCATTATCCAGTTTAGAACGGCCTTCTACAAAAAACAAAATGAGAAACTTGCACAAATGGTAAAAGAACGGACATTGGAACTGGAAGAAATAAATGTTAACCTGGAAGAAAAACAAGAAGAAATTAACGAGCAGAACGAAGAATTGCTTACCCAACGGGCACAACTCGAACATACCAACGAACTGTTAGTTGAACATCAGCTGCAAATAAGCCAGCAAAATGAAGAGCTGATGAGCCAACGCGATGCATTGGAAATAGCCAACAAAGAACTTGAAAAACAGAAAGCCAAAATACTGGAACAGAACATTGAACTTGACAAACACCGAAACGAACTTGAAAGCCTGGTCGAAATCAGGACTCAGCAACTAATCCAGGCTAAAGACAAAGCCGAAGAAGCTGACAGGCTAAAATCTTCGTTTTTGGCCAACCTATCGCATGAAATCAGGACTCCGCTCAACGCCATCATTGGTTTTTCCAACTTAGTTATTGATGGCATCGATACTCCGGAAGAAAAAGAAAATATCCGACAGATTATTTATAGCAGTAGCGAAAGCTTGTTAGGCCTAATTAATGATATCATTGATTTTTCAAAAATAGAATCAGGACATATTGATATTATCCTCAAAGAAGTACCATTGAAAAAAATAATGGCTGATATTCAAAGTATTTTTCAATTACAGCTTAAACGACAACAGATTGGCACTTCTCACAACATTGATTTTAGGGTAATTGCAAATGAGCAACTAAATGATATTTATCTCGAGACAGATGAGGTTCGCATAAAACAAATACTTTCTAACCTGATACACAATGCTATTAAGTTTACCCTCAAAGGCTCTATTGAGGTGGGGTGTCATGTTTTAGGGGACAATGAAATTGTTGAGTTTTATGTAAAAGATACAGGAATTGGCATAAAAAAGGAAAACCTGCAAATCATATTCGAACGTTTCAGGAAAATTGAGGATGACAAAACCCATCTCCATCGTGGTGCAGGGATTGGCCTTGCTATTACCCAACAGTTGGTCAGTTTACTTGGCGGACAAATCAGGGTTGAATCTGAACATGGCATTGGTACAACCTTTTACTTTACTATACCAGTCAAAAAAAATCCTGAGGGCAACCAAACACAATCATCAAATGCCATTGCCGAAAACATTACCGATTTCAAAAACGTTAAAGTATTGGTTGCAGAAGATGATTTGGCTAACTATGCCTATATCGAGAGACTGCTTTTACGTTTCAATATCAATGTTGTACATGCCCTCAATGGTACGCAGGCAATTTATCTTCTTACCAAAATACCCGATATAAAGCTTGTGCTAATGGATATTAAAATGCCCCTTCTTGATGGCATTCAGGCTTTGCACCAGATTAAAGAAAGAAAGATAGACATACCTGTTGTGGCCCAAACGGCCTATGCTTTGTCGCACGAGGTAGTAAAGCTCAAAGAAGAGGGTTTTGACGATTATATTGCCAAGCCCCTGAGCCTGGCAGACATCTCGAGGGTACTACATCGGTGGATAAAGATTTAAGATGCATGTAAAAACATTATTAGCCAAATTACGGCCAATCTTGAATTTTTGTAACCTTCTTATGCCGGATTGTCGTTATAAATTATTGAATTACAATTTTTTAATAGACTGAGCATTTTCTATCGCGTAATTTGGTTTTAAACAATTAGTTTTATAAATAAAAAGGCTGTGCAAATTATCTTTACACAGCCTCGTAAAACAATTTTTAACAATAATTTTTAATAAGGGGTTACCTTAATGTTAATTGCAGCAGAATGTAAAGTATCGCCGGCAAGTACCGAAATAACTTTCACTTTTAACACACCTTCTTCACCTGCTTTAAGTTTTAGGGCAAGGGCGGCAGTATTAAGGGCTTTGTAGGTGACCAAAGCCGAATCGTTATATGATACTGATGAAAGCAATTTTTGCGGTTTGACAAAGTTGCCTTCAGGAGTGTCGGCAAGAATGTTATATGCAGCAGAAGCACTAAAACCGTAATTTGGTTCTTTCCAAACAAACTGTATGGTTTGTTTGTCATTCGCAGCAGTAAGGACATAGGCAGAATTTGGGGCCGGGGTAATAATGTCGGGTGTCCCGGGGTTGCTATTAAGCACAACCCTGTCTTCATCTTTTTCACATGCCAGAGTGAATAAGGTTATTGCAAGCAAAGCGATATATTTAAAAGTCTTCATAATTTTAAAATTTAGTTTGTTCATACATTAATAGCCGGGATTTTGTTTGAGGTTTTGGTTTGAGTTTAGGTCACTGGCCGGAATGGGGTATAAATCTAAATGTTCATCAGTAGAAACCCCGGCAGCGACGTTACCTTTCCAGGGCCATACATACGTTGATTTTGAAAATTGGCCAAAGCGGATTAGGTCTGTACGGCGATGCCCTTCCCAATACAATTCGCGGCTACGTTCGTCTATGATAAATTGAAGGTCAATGGTGCTAACATTCCCGGATGTACCTTTATAAGCCCGTTCGCGAACTTTATTAACATACGTAATTGCATCATCAATGGTAGCTCCAGAACCCCCGCGAAGGATAGCTTCAGCATACATCAGGTAAACATCAGCAAGACGGAATACAGGCCAGTCAGTATTGACAAAGTCGCCTCTATCTTTTGGCAGTTTACGGTCTTTGTTCATATTTCGGAATTTGGTAACGGCATAACCATTGGTAAAGTTGGCAATGTCAGTAATTTCAAGTGTTTGGCCATCGGTATGAAACAATGCCCTGGTATCAATAGTGCCGGTTACATCAGGGAATTTGCTTACAAAAGCGCTGGTAACGCGATTGCCACCCCATCCGCTGGCAATACCAAAGCTATCGGCTTTCATTGAGCCCCCTACCTGGGCATGAATAATATAATTCATGCCCCCATATCCGGTACTATGAAAAAAGTCATAGGTAAAAGCAAATATTATCTCGGGACTGGTATTATTGTCAGCCATAAAATTGTCTGAATAAGTAGGGGCCAAAGAATATCCTGCATCAATAACCTTTTTGCAATAAGTGATACATTCGGTATTTCTTTCAGTGCCTGTATAAACTTTGGCATTGAGGTAAAGTTTTGCCAAAAGGGTCCATGCAGCAGCTTTGTCGGCCCTGCCATATTCGAAACGGGGTTCGCCCAAATCATTTTGGGCTTCGAGCAGTTCGGTTTCTATGTATTTGAACAAGTCGGCCCGGTTAACCTGTTTGGGATTAAAGAACCCAGGTTTGTCAGCCTCAGTAACAAAAGGTACATTCCCGAACAAATCAATGGCATGCCAATAGCTTAGAGCCCTGATAAACCTTGCTTCGGCTTTCATAAGGCCCATTCCCTGCACAGAGCTGTTGTCGTTGGCAGTCCTAATAAATTCGTTACATAACGAGATGGTGTAATACAACCGGGAAAACATGGTAGTAATAAACTCGTTGTTGGGGGTCCAGGTTTGCCAATGAAAGTCTTTTATTGTGCCATCTGCCCAACAATTGACAGCTTCGTCAGTACTAAGTTCCTGGCAATTCCAATAAAGCCTCAGATAATTGGAAAAACCTTCATCAAGGCCTGCAATATCAGGTTGTCCGGCAGGGCCTTGTTGGCCGCTAAGCGAAATACTGGTATAAAGTTTAGCCAAAGCTTGTTTGTAATCATCAGGCGTTTTGAAAACATTATTGGCTGTAGCAAGTTTTGAATCAATGGGGGTCACATCCAGATCCTTAGTACATGAGGATATCAATATAAGGGATGCAACAATGGGGAAAACTATATTTTTTTTCATAACAGGCATATTTAAAATTTTGTCAAAAAGCAGCAATTAAAAATTCAATGAAAGAGAGACTAAATAAGTCCTTGGCCTTGGGTAGATGTTTTTATCAATGCCGCTTTCTACTTCAGGGTCAAGGCCGGAGTATTTAGTTATGGTCAAGACATTTTGGACAGCAAAACCTAACCTGCCACTAAGTTTGTTGGTGATGATTTTATCAAAATTATACCCTACGCTGATATTGTCTAATTTGAAAAATGAAGCATTTTCTACGTAGTAATCAGACCAATATTGAGGGCTTGCAAAATTAGTTTTTGACACGGCTTTAGGCAAGTTGTTGAAGTATCCTGATTGTAGATATAATTGTGCATAGTTGGCCTTTTCGGACAAAACATTGTTGTAAACATAGTTTCCAAGGTTGATACGGCTCGAAATAGAGAAATCTACCTTTTTGATGTTTCCTCTTGTTGAAATACCCATAGTTACGTCGGGTGCCGGTTTTTTGTAATAATACTTGTTGAGGTTATTTCCACTTACATTGCCTTTTTTGCCACTACGGTCAACATAAAGCCCTTCAACAGGCCTTCCCTGGCTGTCATATACTTGTTGGTAAACAAAGAATGAATTGGTAGGTTGCCCAACCGCACGAATTTGGATTTTGTTTCCTACTCCGCCTGAAATATCGCCATAATCCATACCCCTAAAAGTAGGGTCTTCAATATTTCTGAGCTTTGTTATTTCGTTTTCGTTGTAAGCTATGTTATAGCCAATTTCCCAAAAATAATCTTTTTGCGATACGATTACTCCATTGAGGCTAAATTCTATCCCTTTGTTTTCCAGGTTACCAATGTTTGTAGTTAAATAATTAGAAAAGTTTGTCCCGGCAGCTATTGGGATATTACTAATCAAGTCATTAGTTTTTCTGTAATACACTTCTAAAGCACCGTTTAGCCTGTTTTTGAAGAAACCATAATCAAGGGCTATGTTAGTAGTACTTGTTTCTTCCCATTTTATACGGGCATCGTAAGGATTGGGCCTCGATGTGTTAATAAATGTGTTGCCAAACTGAGTTTGTGCAGTAGAAGAACTGCTTTGGTATGTGGCCAAATATGGGTAATAGGTATATGATTTTTCCGGGTCCCCAATATTTTCCTGACCTGTAATCCCATAACCTAAACGAAGTTTAAGGGTACTTAACCACGAAACGTCTTTTAAAAAGGCCTCATCGTTAATTTTCCACCCCAAAGCAACAGAAGGGAAGAGCCCCCAACGGCTATCTTTGCCAAATTTTGACGAGCCATCATTACGCAGGGTAAAAGTTATTAAATACCTGTCTAATAATGTATAATTGATACGGCCAAAGAATGAAACCAGGTAGTTTTCACTTTTATATCCGGTAGTGTCAATTTTTATAGGGGCTACCAGGTTTTGTTTTATATCTTCTTTTTCTCTGTAAAAATATTGCCAGGAATAGCCGGCAGTGATGTCAATTTTACTGTTGATAGCCGATAAATCTTTTACATAATTCAGGTAAAAATCTAAAAGCTGGTTTTTTAAAGTTTGGGTATAAGTTTGTTTTCTTCCAATTCCATCACGGAAAGTAAAGGCAGCAATGGTATCGCAGTTGTTGTGCCCTTTACTTGAGCTCAAATCATAGCCAACATTGAGGTTAGCCCTTAGCTCGGGCAAAAAGTGAAATTTATAATCAAATTGGGCATTCCCAATACTTCTTTTAACAGTAGCTTTGTTATCAGTTTGCTCAATCATGGCTACAGGGTTTTTTGTAGCTATGGCATTAGGGTCTCCATTAACATTGATGCTCCCGTCAGGGTTTACTTCCGAAATATTGACAAAGGTAGTATATCCCCCAAACCTGGTATTGCCATTCATGACAGGTTGCGTAGGGTCAAATGCTACAGCAGCACCAATAGCATCGTCCACACTAAAGTTATTGTCAGTGTACATGCCTTTTACATTAAGGTTAACTTTTAGATGGTCATCGAAAAATTTAGGGTCAATAGCCAATGCCAGGGTTTTCCTGTCCATATTTTTTTTCTTCAAAATACCATCCTGGTCTGTATAACCTAATGAAACACGGAAAGGCATTTTTTTAATTCCGCCGGATATACTCAGGTTGTGGTCTTGGTTGAAAGCATTTTGATATATCTCCTTTTGCCAGTTAGTATTGGCAGTGCCTAAACGTTGAAGTGAAGCTGCTGTTACGCCAGAGCCTTTTATAGTGGACCTTTCTAAGGCCAATTGACGCAATTCATCCCCTGTCATCACGTCATAATAGTCAATGACCGTACTAACAGAGGTAGTATTGTTGTAACTGACTATAATATTCCCTTCTTTGCCTTTTTTAGTAGTGATAATAATTACCCCGTTAGAAGCTCTTGAACCATAAATGGCTGTAGCAGAAGCATCTTTTAATACAGAAAAAGACTCAATATCACTGGGGTTAATGGTAGAAAGGCTGTTAGGCTGTCCTGAAACCGGGGTGTTATCAATAGGGACACCATCAATAACAATAAGCGGGTCATTACTGGCGGTTAATGAAGAACCGCCCCTGACACGGATAGTAGCCCCACCTCCTGGTGAACCATCATTGGTAGTGATTACAACTCCGGCAGTTTTGCCGATAATAAGGTCCTGAGGAGTAGTAACTGCTCCTTTATTGAACTCTTTAGTGCTAACAACAGCTACAGAGCCCGTTGCATCAGACTTTTTTACGGTACCATAACCTATAACCACGATTTCATCAAGCTTGGTTACAGACTCTTTTAGCGAAATATCAAGAGTAGTGCTTGTTTGTGCAACAACCTCCTGGTTTTCGTACCCAATGAATGAAAAAACAATAACATCATTTGGATTAGCGTTGATAGAATAAACCCCATCAAAAGAAGAAAGTGTACCCTTTGTTGTCCCCTTGATTGAGATATTTACGCCCGGGATAGGGCTACCGTCTTTAGCATCGGTAACAGTCCCTTTAATGGTCAATTGCTGGGCAAAGCTTGTAAGCCCAATAATTGTTGCCATAATCGAAAGTAAGATTTTTTTCATATGACTACTTTTTTTGTGTTTAGTTCGTTTACTGCAAAAGTAAAATATGAGTTAAGCGTTAAAAAGATTTAAGTTAATAAAATTTTACGAAAAATTAAAAAACAAGGCATTTTAAGCTTGAAAAGGCAAGTTGCAAACGTTTGCGGGAAAATTGCAGGAGAGAACAAAAGAAAAAAAGGCATAAGTGCTTTAAACTTATGCCTTTTTCTTTTTCTTCAGTTATTGCAAGCGAATCAGTTGTTTTGCCAGTGTGCTATGGCTTTATAATTATCATTCAATGTAGCTTTACATTTTAAATGGCTTATAACAAGCTCTCTCTTGTCGTGGTCAGATAAAGACCTGAACCATGCAGCTTTATCCGGTGTTGACTTTTTTTGTACCCACTGAAAAAAGCAGTTACATCCATGTTTGCCACGCTGACAATAAAACATGGAATTGAGGATGAGTTCGTCAAAATATATGGTTGAGTTTACAATTTTCATAAGTTTATCAAGTTTTGTTATATCAAAATTAATACATCAAAACAGCTAAGTAAAGAGCTATTATACTCAATTTTAGATAGAATAAACCGAAAAGTGCGATGGTAGAAATACGATGAAATGTTTTTCATTGCTAAAAAAAGTATATTTTTGGTATTTAAATACTTATTTATGGCAAAGATTGTAAACCTGTCAGAAGCATCGTCAATAGCATTACACGCAATGATATTAATTGGAAGGGCCAAAGGAGGCTCAATTAATGTTGATCAAATTGCAGAAGTAATCAACTCGTCAAGGCACCATGTGGCAAAGGTAATGCAAAGGCTTGTAAAGGAAGGCTTTGTCAATTCATATCGTGGCCCTCATGGCGGTTTTTTTCTGGTTCGAAAACCAGAGCAAATAAATTTGCTTGAAATATATGAAGCTATTGAAGGAAAGGTAAGCCCAAGTGCATGCCCTATGGATAAACCAGTATGCAACTTTGGCATGTGTTTTATGGATAACATTGCCCGCGAACTTACTGTACAGTTTACCGATTACCTTAAAAGCCAAACTTTAGCTAAATATTTGTAAGCTTATCAACTAATAAGCGCAGGTTTTAAAAGGGCCTACACTTTGCATTGATGAATATTCTTGTTTTTTGTAAAGTAAAAAATAAGGCTTTCATTTTTTTCATAACTCAGTTTTTTTTACTAACTTCAATTAAAAATGAGCTTCTAAGAATTTTTTTAAGTGGTTATTATCAAGTTTACTTCTCTATACCAATAATAATATTTATTATGAGGACCAATGCCACTAAAAATTTTGTTGACCAGACAATAGATGCATTGTCAAACAATAGTGACACGCTACCCGAAAAAGAAAAAGATGTTTATACTTTACTTGAAAATGTATCTGTTGCAAAAGATATATTAGAAAGTGAACTGAACAAAAAAGAAAACGAAATAAAGCCCAATAAGGGGAAAAATTGTATCCAGTCTTTTGTAAATACATTGTGCGGATATATAGGGGCATACCAGGTATTTATCGGGCGCATGTCTGAGAGTATAGAAGGCATTGTTGAAATTATTTTGAGCAATGACATTGAAAATGCTGATAAGATTAAACATGTAAAAATTGAAGGGACTCCATTTAGTAAATGCAAAGAAATAGATATGCTGGTGTGTACAGAAGCACCGTTAAAATCTTTTCCGGGCCTTACAAAAATTACCAGTATTGAACCCAAAAGCCTGATACAATATGTTCACAAAAAGTCAGGGGCTGTTTGTCTTGCCCTCTTCAATAGTTATGCAATGGACGTATCCAAGACTGAAGAAGTTCTGGAGTCCTTTATCCCTGAAATGGTTAATTTTGTAAACGAAAATGAAAATATCAACAATATAGAACAAAGCCTTGCCAGGTATAAGCATATTGTAGAAACACTTTCAGAATATATTGTAATAAATAAAATTGAAAATGGCAAGGTCATAAACATCTCGCATAGTGATATTTGTCAAAAGGTTACAGGGTATTCTATGGAAGATTATAAGAATGACCCTGATTTGTGGCTCAAAATGGTGTACGAAGCCGACAAAAGGTACGTCACAGAGCAGCTAAACAAAATTATATTTGGGATAGAGGTAAAAGCTTTTGAACACAGGATATACCACAAAAACGGCACAGTAAGGTGGATTCGCAATACACCGGTACTTTTTTACAATGCCATGCACCAACCAGTTGAATATGTTGCCATTATCAATGATATTTCAGAGCTCAAGCAAGTAGAACTGAAGATGATAGAAAGTGAAAAGCACTATAAAATGCTTTTCAATGAGATGAACAGTGGTTTTGGGCTTCACGAAATGATATATGATGAAAATGGCAATCCGGCAGATTATCGGTTTATAGAGGTAAACCTTGCTTATGAAAGGCTTACTGGTTTAAAAAGAGAGGCTATTATTGGCAAAAGGCTTTTGGAAATTCTTCCCGGAATTGACAAAGAATGGATTATGCGCTATGGGCAAGTTGTCAAAACGGGTATCCCTGAAACATTTGTCAAATATGAGCCATTGTTTGACAGGCATTATGAAGTGGTGGCATATTCGCCCGATAAAGATTTGTTTGCAGTAGTATTTAATGATGTCAGCGATAGGGTAAAAGCCCGCGAACAGTTAGAAGAGCGAGAAAACCGCTATCGCAGCATTGTGGAGTTGTCGCCTGATGCCATTGTAATTTTTGCCAACGAAGAAATTGTATATGCCAACAACAAAGCTGCCAATCTATTTGGCTTTTGTTCAGCTCAGCAAATGCAAGGCAGAAATGTGAAAGAATTTTTCAGAAATGCCTATATTGATGAGGTCAAATTAAATGTAGTCAAAGAATTTGAAGAAAAACTGCCCGGACGGTTAGTTGAAGAGCAAATTAAAAAGCAAGACGGGACTTTAGTTGAAGTAGAAATTTCGGCTGCCCCTGTTTTTTTGGGGAAAAAAACCATACAACTAATAATCAGGGACATCAGCCAGCGTAAACGAACCGAAGCTGCCCTTATACGCAGTGAAGAAAGGTTTTTGATGGCTATGGATGCTGTAAATGACGGTGTTTTTGAGTGGGACCTCAAAGCAAATGAGGTATATTACAGTCCGCGAAATTATAACATGCTCGGATATGAAGTGAACGAATTCGAGCCAAAACATGCTGTATGGGAGAGCATGATACATGAAGAAGATAAAGCCAATAACCTTGCAGAGTTTCAGCGCCATTTGCGGGGCGAAAGTGAGATGTATGAGCTCGAATACAGGGTTAGGACAAAATCGGGCCAGTACAAATGGATTTCTGAAAGGGGCAAAATTTTAGAAAGGGACAAAACGGGCAACCCTATACGTATTATTGGAATCCATAGTGATATTGATGCCCGCAAGGCGATGGAAGAAAACCTCAGGAACGAGGCAGAGTTTATCAACAACCTGATGAACATTGCCCCGGTGGGCATTTTTATAGTGACAGTTGACGGCAAAATACCATTTGCCAATGACCTGGCAATACAAATGATAAGGTTGAAGCCTGGCCAGGACGGATACTATAATGTTCCACAATACAAGGTTTACGACAGCGATGGCAAAGAAGTTAATTTTCAGGATTTGCCAATTTATAACGCTTTCAAAAGTATGACCTCTGCATTACATCAAAGGTTTTGGTACGAGTCTGAAGGGAAGAAGATTTTTGTAGAAACCAATATGCGGCCTTCTGTTTCGCTGTACCAAAAAAAAGAGGGGTTCATTATAGTTGTGTCTGATATTACCAACCAGATAGATGCCGAGAATAAATTGCGACAGGCCAAAGAAAAGGCCGAAGAGAGCGACAGGCTAAAGTCGGCCTTTTTGGCCAACATGAGCCACGAAATACGTACCCCGATGAATGGAATCATTGGTTTTTCCACCTTATTGGCAAAGCCAGATTTGACGCAGGACAAACGCGATAATTACTTGAATATAGTCCAAAACAGTGCCAATCAGCTCCTTTCTATTATCAACGACATACTGGATATATCAAAAATTGAAGCTGGGCAGATGCAGATTGACCATTCGCACCTCAAGCTCAATGATTTGCTTGACAGTCTTCACCTTCAGTTTATAAAAGAAAAAAAAGACAAAGGGAAAGAACACGTGGGTTTGTTTTTAAAGAAAGGGCTTTTGGATGAGGCTTCGCATATTATCAGCGACAAAATACGTATTGGACAAATACTATCTAACCTGCTGGGCAATGCCATCAAGTTTACCGAAAAAGGCAGCATTGAATTTGGCTACACCATAAATAATAACAAATGGATTGAGTTTTACATCCGCGATACGGGTATTGGCATCCCGGCCGAAAAAGGCAAGTTGATATTTGAGCGTTTCAGGCAAATAGATGAAACTACAGCCAGAACTTATGGAGGTACGGGTTTGGGGCTTTCTATCAGTAAAGGCATTGTTGATTTGATGAAGGGGAAAATCTGGTTTGAATATGAAATAGGCGTTGGTACAGTCTTTTATTTTACAGTGCCTTACAATCCGCTGAAAAATGTACAGCAAACAGAAACTGTTAAATTAGTATCAGCAGACGAAAATCATAGCCTTGAGGGATACGAAGTGTTAGTAGTTGAAGATGTGCCGGAGAACTTTTACCTGCTGCGCGAAATACTTGAAGAAGCCGGGGCGCACATATTGTATGCTTCAGATGGAAAAACCGGGCTTTCAATATTGAAAAATACTGAAAAAATAGATTTCATATTGCTCGATATCAGGCTTCCGGATATCAGTGGATATGATTTGGCCCGACAGATGAGAAAAGAAAAGCCCGATGTCCCAATTATTGCACAAACGGCTTACGGGCTTTCAGGCGACCGCGAAAAAGCCCTGGCAGCAGGGTGCGTAGATTATATTTCAAAGCCTATTGTGGCAGACGAATTGATGAAAGTGATAAAAAGAAATATAACGCCGAAGCAATAGAGAAATCAGGACTTCAAAGTAAATTGAGGGGGTATAAAGAAATACTAACCGCAAAGTACACGAATAAAATAAAGTACGCAATTTTTATGTGCTGACTATTAACACCTTGTGTTTTTTGCCAAGCACTTTGTGGCCTCTGCAGTTAGCTTATTTCGAACACAACCTTTAAAATTTTTATTCAATCGACAGAATTTTAAATTCGGTGCGACGGTTGACCTGATAATCTTCTTCACTACACTTTATGCCATTTTTACATTTGTTTAAAGGAATTGATTCGCCATAACCTTTACCAACAATACGTTCTGGGGCAATACCTTTAGAAATCAGGTAGGCAACTGCTGCTTTTGCGCGCTTATCAGAAAGGGCTAAATTTGCGGCATCTGAGCCACGGGAATCTGTATGCGACCTAAGTTCAATGCGCATCTTAGGATAATTGTTCATCATATCTAATAGTTTGTCAAGCTCTTTAGCGGCATCGGGACGGATATCCCATTTCCCAAGGTCGTAATATATGTTTTCAACGCGGATAACATCACCCACACAAAGAACCGGGAACATTTCAGTAAAAACATTATCGTCTTCAAGCTCTTTTGTGCTAATATTTACAGCATTGGCGCTACACTTTTTGCCTTTGACAGATATTTGTACTGCAATATTATAATTGGCTTCAGGTTGAAGGTCTGCAATGAAATTACCAGAAGCATCTGTTACAAGTTCGGTTTTAGAGCTATCAGCGAGATTAGTAACAATGGCTTTAATATTAGCAAAAGGCTGTTTATCGTCAGCAGCATAGACCTTTCCGTTAATAACAAATTTGGGGATGCGTTTTTCGAGGGGAATACGAATGGTGTCCAAATTAGTTAATTCGCTTGCCGTAAAATTTACCTTAGTTTCAATATACTTATCGCGGGTTGCAGTAAATTGATAATCTTTTGATGGTTTTACGACAAGAGGGGCTAAGCCCAGGATATTTGTGGTTTTATTTTCGGGGTCAGAGTTTTCATTAGAGATAATAAGGTTTACAGAAGAAAGTGGTTGCAAATTTTTTTTGTCATAAGTCAAAATGACCAGGTTACGGGAAATTTTTTTCCAACGGTAGATATCATCATTCCCGACATCATTGAAGCGGTCTGTACTAAAATAGCCTTCATTGCCGGAGGGAGAAATAACAAACCCAAAATCATCACTTTGGGCATTAATAGGAAACCCAAGATTTACAGGATTTTCAAAACCATCATTTATGGTTTTAGCCATAAAAATATCTAAGCCTCCAAGCCCGGCATGGCCGTTACTGGCAAAAAACAGGTTGCCTTCATTATCTATAAAAGGGAACATTTCATTTTCGGCAGTATTAATGACAGAACCCAAGTTTTGTGGTTTACTCCAATGAAAATAACCATTTTCGTTTTTAACCCGATGAGTTTTGTAGATATCAGTACCTCCTATACTGCCAGGCATGTCAGAAACAAAGAAAAGAGTGTTGCCATCGGCCGATAAGGCTGGATGGCCACAAGAGTATTCGTTGTTGTTAAACTCCAATGGGACAACATTTACCCACTTTTTTTTAGTACTATCCCAATTGGCTTGGTAAAGCTTGAGTTTATTAATTTTTTCTTTACTCTTGCCAAAAAGAAGATTATGAAAATTGCTGCGCGTGAAAATAATGGTGTCGAAAGTTTTATTAAAAGCTACAGGGCCTTCATGGTAAAGAGAGTTTAGCCCAGGCATAAACTCTGTGGATAAAGATGAATCAACAAGGGCAAAATATAAATCGAGGTATGAGCTGTTAGTCCAAGAGTACCAAAGCCTGATAATACCTTTTTTTTCGCGTGCACTAGCATAAACTAAGCCATTTTTGTAATATGCAGGAGAAAAGTCAGAAAAACTGCTGTTAAATGGCATGTTTTTGAGCAAATACGATGCAGAGTCTTTGTAAAATATTGAAACATTATTATAAGCGCTGGAGAAAGCTTCACCCTGGGCATCTGCAGGTTTTAGTATTGCATATTTTTCATACCATTCTTTCGATTGGTTATACTTGCCATTTCTGGCAAGCACCTGAGCCAGCCTTAAAACAGAGATTGTATCATTTGGGAAAGAGTCAGTAATCAATTTTAACCAATATTCGGCATGTTGGCTATCGTTGATCCTATAGTATGCGTTGGCCAGTTTATAGACAATTTCCATGTTATAAGGTTGTGCATCGTGCAACTCGTGGTACATGGGGATTGCCTTGTAATACTCAAAACGGTTATTGTAACGGTCGGCCACTTTCTTTTTTATAGTAAAAGACTGGGCCGAAGTTGTCATTGCAAAAAACAGGACGACGAAAAAAAGAAGCCCCACCCGACACTTTTTAAGATTTGACGTTCCCATAGGCACAAAATTATTTTCTAAAGTCCGCATAGCTTGTTCGGTAAAAGCAGAAGAACTCGTTGATAAAAAACGGGATTCATAGGTGTTTGAGTTTAGTTCTAAACATGCTTGTTTCATCCGTATAAAATTTTAATTTGTTGAAATTTAATCATTTAAGCCATCATTATTTGCCATTTAATGTGAGCGGATGGAACACCCTCATTATTCATGTTTGTTTTTGTTTGGCTTCAATCATGGAAGGTTGATCATATTTATTGGAATGATAGCCTGCTCCCACAATAAATACCATCGTGTTTGCGATTTGCACTATCATGGGTGTTTCATTTTATGATTATCATTTTTTGTTTCCATAATTTTATTTATTTCGTCCCCTTTTTGAGAAGCCAGTTGTAACAATATATTCTAAAAGTACCTTGGGGTAATTACCCTGGGGTGAGCAAAGTCAAAATCATATCTGAGCATAATTTCATGGGTTCCGGAATTGTAGTTGCGCAAGTTTGTAAGCGAATATTCAAAGGCATAACCGAAGTACAACTGTGGCAATACTTTAATTTCGGTAAATGCGTTAACAGCATCAAAGCTTTTGTATGAAACGCCAAGCCCAAGAGTTTCAAATAACCAAGCGGTTGTATTGATATCCACCTGAGGATTTGCGCCATAAACATAAACCATTAAGGCTGAGGGTTTAATTTTTAGGTCACTATTAATATCAAATACATACCCTCCGGTAATAAACATGTGGTTACTTTGCGAAAAGTTGTAAGCATCAGGTTTTGAAAAGTATTTTTCGAGCAACGAGCTGTTGATAAAAGAAGGCATACTTGCTCCAATGTAATATTTATCGGTAAAATAATATGCACCAAAACCTATATTGGGGTACGTATTACTTGTGTTCTGCGAAAAGGCATTGTCGGTTGACCTGTTACGGTTGTCATAATTGACATCGGTGTAGTTTGAGCTAAAAAAGCTCAGCCCCATTTGAACCCCAAGTGCTAAAGTAGCTTTTTTCATTGGTATTTTGTAAGAATAAATACCATTTAAAGCGTTGCGTTTAGTGATGCCAATTTTATCAGCTATGACTGTCATACCAAGTCCAACTTTATTTTTTCGAAATGGAGCATCTGCCGAGAAAGTGAAAGTCTTAGGCGCTCCAGGCATGTTTACCCATTGGTTTCGGTACAGCAAGGTAGCGCTCAACACCTCATGGGTACCTGCATAGGCAGGATTAATAACCAAACCATTGAATTGATATTGGGCATACAAAGGGTCTTGTTGAGCATTTACATTTGCAGCAAATACGATTATCGATATAACCGAGATTTTAAAATATTTTGTCATGGTCGATATTTTTACTTGTTAATAGTGATATAACCTTGGATTGGCTTACGGTTTTTGTTAAATTTAGCAATATAGAAATAAGTTCCATCGGGCAAAGTTGAATTAACAGTGATTCCTATATTTGTTTTACCGTCCCAGTCATTTTTGTAATTTTTATTTTCGTAAACAAGGTTGCCCCATCGGTTATATACTTGAAGATGAATAATATAGCGTTGTCCTCCACGAATGATAAAGTTATCATAGTAGCCGTCACCATTTGGTGAAAATCCTTCAGGGACAAAAAACTCAACAGGTTTAATGTTGACAGGGGTGGGTTCTCCATTTGCTATTTCAGGAATAATGCCATTTATAGAACTAGCTATAACGGTTTTGCCATTTATGCTTTTAGCTGAGGCTCTTGCAATATTGTTATAAGTGATAGTGGTAGTTTCATCACCTTCTACATAAACATTGACCGTAAATGTAATGGTTGCCATTTCGTTGCCTTCTAAAGTACTTCCTTCAAGTAACAGCATTGTATCAATGGCCCCATCATAGTTGGGATTAACAATCAGGTTGCCATTTGCAGAAATTGAATTGTGTTTTACCTTAAAAATGGCAGGTTCGGGAAATACACTTATCAGGTTGTCACCAACAAGTACATCGTTGAGTTTTGTACTTCCCATATTTTTTACATAAATGGTATAAGTAATATCATAGCTGTCATCAGCCTGAACATCAGGAGTTGCAACACTTTTTGCAATGGCAATTGCAGGGACCGGCAAAACGTGGATAATAATAGTGTCTGAGGTGCATTGTGAAGGGATGCCGTTATCGCAGATGTTGAGTATAATGGTATCTTGTCCTGTAAACCCAATGTTTGGGGTATAGATTAGGGTGCCATTATAAATTTTTACTGTACCTCCTGTTGGATTTACCAGAACAGAAACGATCAGGTCAGAAGAAGAATTGTCAATATCTGTAATATTTGATAGCAGGTCGATATTTAGAGCTGTATTTTCATTGGTTACACCATTATTTACAGAACATACAGGTTTATCATTAACAGGTTTTACAGTAAATACAATCCATGCATTGTTGCATAACGAAGGAGAGCCATTGTTGCATATTAAATACTGTACTGAGTCTTTTCCGAAATAATCTTTTTCGGGGGTATAAATAATTGTGCCATCAAAATTCAACATAATAGCACCATGCACAGGATTAATGCTAACTAAAGCAGTAAGGCTCCCGCCATTGGGGTCAAAATCATTAGCCAGGACATTGCCGCTAAAAGTATTATCTTCATTGATTTCAAAAATATCATTAACGGCTACCGGAGCTTTATTGCTGTTTATTACAGATATAACAATCATTCCGCTACTGCAAAGCTTAGGGGCCCCATTATCGCATACACTGAAATACAGAGTATCATTGCCAGCAAAACCAGTTGATGGAGTGTACACTATATCATTACCTTTAAATTTGATACTACCATTTGAAGGGCCATTAACCACAGATGTTGTCAAAATATCACTATCGGGGTCAAACGAAATGGCTGTTATGTCAATAATAACCGCCTCATTTTCATTGGTATTTTTCAGAATAGTATCATTGTCAAGAACAGGAGCATCATTTACATTGGCAACAGTAATATATATTGTATCAGTTACACATTGGACAGGTGTTGTAATATCACAGGCTGTGAAAACAATGGTGTCATTGCCAAAGTAATTTTTGGCAGGAACATAAACCACATCTCCATTGGCATTAATAATAGCATTACCATGCTTTGGGGCATCAGATATGCTAAACACAAGGGAATCTCCATCAGGATCAGACACTGAGTTGCTTACTACAATAACAACCTGAGGAATATCTTCTGTAGTGCTAACTACAAAGGTAGTACCAGGATCAATTATCGGAGCATTATCAGAAGGCGCAGAATTTATTTTGATAACAATATATCCGGTTACACACTTGTTAGGTGTACCATTGTCACAAGCTGTGTAGCAAATAGTATCATTGCCCGAATATCCGGCAATAGGATTGTAAGTGATGTTGCAACCACTTACAGAAGCTGAGCCATGCAATGCAGCACATCCAATGATAATAGTTGGTGTAGCACCTTCTGCATCAGTTACATTGGAACATACATCAAAGGTAGTGTCTTTGTTGATTGGGATAGACATTTTAATGGTGTCTTTTGTCAATACCGGGGCATCGTTTACAGCAGTAACACTGACAGATACACTTACTGTATTGCCATTCAGCAAACCATCATTGGCTTTGTATGTAAAGGTATCGCTGGTTGTTTCAGTACCGTCATGAGTATAACTAAACGAACCGTCTGCGTTGAACGCCAGGCTGCCATGAGTTGTACCACTGACCAATACAGCAAACAATGCATCGCCATCGACATCGTTGTCATTGGCAAGAACGCCGGGGGCACTGATGTTCAGGCTGCCCCCTTCAGCTACGGTATAGCTGTCGACTGTTGATACCGGTGCATTGTCATTGACATTTGTAATATTTATCGTGATAGTAGCATCATCACTGGTTACACCATCTGAAACATGGACGGTAAGGGTATATGAACTCTTGGTTTCATAATCTAAAGCGCCATTGACCGTTATTTCACCAGTTGAAGCATTAATAGCAAAGGCTGTGCCTGTATTTCCTGAGGTAATGCTGTAAGTTAGCGCATCGGCATCAGCATCAGTGGCTGATACTGTTCCAACGGAAGTGGCAGTAGCTGTATTTTCTGCTATAAAGAAAGTGGTATCATTGACAACAGGAGCGTCATTGATGGCAGCTATGCTAATAGTTATTGTTTTATTTGCACTTGCATAAAGGGCCCCATCTGTTGCGTTCCAGTCGAAGGTTGTAGAACCGTTCCAATTTGCAGAAGGAACAAAAGTAATACTGCCAAGGTCAGCGGTTCCAATTACATCGTTTATAGCTATGTTTAAACCTGAAAGCTTGAGCAATCCATTTGCAGGAAGGCTGATTACCTTGATACTACTAAGAGCTGTACCTTCTACATCAGCGTAATTGCCAGTAAAATCAGTAACAGCAAAAGAGAAAATATTGTCTTCTGTTCCGTTTACGGTAAAGTCAGAAACAACAGGAGCGTCATTAACCGCTGTAACATCAATGGTAATGGTATAATCAGATGTTGAATAAACATTCCCGTCATTAACTTTGAAACTGAATGAAGCATAAGAAATTCCATTTCCATTGGATGCCGGACTGTATAACAATTTTCCGGCATCGATATCAGCTTTGCTGATTGTCCCATTGAGTGCAATTGGCTCTCCTGCATCAAGTATATTATTTGAATTGGCATCTATAAATAAAACTCCAATTGCTGGTAACATGGTTATTTGCAAATGATTTAATACATCGCCGTCAACATCAGCATAACCCAAATCGGCAGTTACAATGCTAAGATAAGTATCTTCATTCGTAGAAAGGGCTTTATTAACAGCCGTCGGCGCGGTATTGCTTGAATTAATATTTATAGTAATTGTATAGGATGATACAGAATAATCTATTCCGTCATAGACTTTAAAATCAAAACTGGCATAAGGAGCTCCAAAATCATTGAATGGAGCTTTGAATTTAAACTGTCCGGCATCAATATCTGCTTTATTAATAGTTCCATTCATTGCTATTGCTTCGCCTGCATCAATACTTCCATTGAGATTGGCATCATTATACAAAGTCCCTGAAGCCGGAAGGTTAGTGATTTTAACCAGCGTTAATGCATCTCCTTCAATATCTGAATATCCAAAAGAAGCAACATTGAAAACTTTTTGAATATTTTTAATTGTAGAAACAGTAGAATTAGATGCCGTCGGCGCATCGTTCACGGCTGTAATGTTGATGGTACGGGTTTGGGTGTTGCTACCAGCAGTGCCGTCATTGACAGTAAAAGTAACGGTGCGTGCCGCGGTAGTTGGGTTGTCACTGCTGTTGGCGTATTTTACTGCTCGCAAAGCAGCCTGGTAGTTGGCCTTAGTATCGCTGCCTGTTAAAGTCATTGTACCAGTTGAGCTGTTCCATGTCCCGGTGATAGATGCAGTATTGGTAAAAGACAATACATCTTCTGCACTCTGGTAGCCCCCAGTTATCTGTACGGTAGCCGAGGCCATGTTGGCATTGTCGGCATCAGATACCGTGAGGGTAGATGTTATTGCCGTAGCAACAGCATTTTCGGTATAAGTCAAAGCCCCTGCCTCAATGGCTGCCAGTACCGGCGCATCGTTCACGGCTGTAACGTTGATGGTCACAGTTTTGTTTGCTAAAGCAAACAAAGAACCGTCAGAAGCGTTCCAATCAAAGGAGGTTGAACCGTTCCAGTCTGTTGTTGGCACAAAGCTAATATTACCAAGGTTTGCAAAAGCAATGACATCATTTATCGCAATATTCACCCCTGAAAGTTTAAGAATTCCATTGGCTGGAAGAGTGATAACCTTGATACTGCTGAGTGCAGAACCTTCTACATCAGTGTAATTACTGGTAAAATCAGTAGCAGCAAAGATAAAGGTATTGTCTTCAGTACCGTTTACGGTGAAGTCTGCGACTGTTGGGGCTTCGTTGACATTAGTTACGGTCACACTAATTGATTGCGTATTGGTAAGGCCTCCTCCGTCGGTAACACGTACATCTACAACATAAATATTGTCTGTATTAGCATCTGTCGGGTTTTCATAGTTTCTTCCTGAAATAAATGATAGATCTCCAGTCAATGCGTTGATACTAAATAATGCCTGATCTGCTCCACCCGATATTGAGAATGTTTTAGGGTCACCTGCATCTGGATCATAGGCAGTAACGGCGATTACAGCAGTTGTATTTTCTGCAACCGATACAGTAGAAGAACTGGTAATAGTTGGTGCGTCATTAACAGCAGTAACATTGATGGTCATATTATAAGAAGAAGCCGAATAGCTGACACCATCATAAACATCAAACTGAAATAACACATAAGGAGAACCATTTGCATCGGGCACAGGCCTGAATTTCAAATATCCAGCATCTAGTTGAGCTTTTGTAACTTCATCATTTACTGCTAGTATTTCACCTGCCTCAACAACATTATTGAGGTTTGCATCATTGAATAAAGTACCTGCTCCGGGTAATGAGGCAATCCGAATTTTAGTCAATACATCGCCGGCATCAATATCTGAAAATGGAAATTCTGCAGATGCAAAGGTCTTTTGGTTATCTTCAACAATGGTAACAGCGTTATCAGCAGATGTTGGGGCATCGTTTACTGCTAAAACATTGATGGTCATTGTATTTTCTGCGACAGCATATACACTTCCGTCATTAACTTTAAAACCAAAAGTTGCATAGGCAGTTCCATTAGCATTAGCAGCAGGTTTAAACTTCAGGAAAGAGAGTTGTGTTACCAGTATTTCCTGATTTAGCGTAATATCTTCGCCGGCATTTATTACCGAATTGCCATTTAAGTCAAGGTACAACGAACCGGCAGATTCAAGACTGGTAACCATCACTTTTGCCAAAGCATCTCCTTCAATATCTGTATAAGGGAAATCAGTATCTGAGAATATTTTATCAACATCTTCATTTGTAGTTACTGTATTATTGGCTGATGTAGGGGCACCGTTAATTGAATTGATTTGAATTGTCCTTGAAACTGTATTTGAATTCAGTAGTCCATCAGTTGCTGAGAAGCTGACACTTCTGTTCGAGATATTTGGGTTTTCAGAAGTATTGACATACTTAACGCTCTTTAAAGCTGCAAGGTAATTTGCTTTAGTATCAGTTCCTGAAAGAGTCATTGTTCCTGTTGCAACGTTCCAACTTCCGGTAATACTACCGGTATTGATAAATGAAAGCACATCCTGCCCATTCTGGTAATTAGATGTAATCTGAACAGTTGCACCTTGAATATCTGTATTATCAGGATCTGCCAGGGTCAGATTTGAAGTAATATTGGTAGCAGCGTCATTTTCTGTGTACAATAAAGATGCACTTTCAATGTTTGCAAGCACAGGGGCATCATTAACCGCTACAATACTAATATTTCGACTTATAGTATTTGAGTTTACAGTTCCATCATTAACGTTAAAAGATATTGTCCTGGTTAACGTTGAAGGATCATCTGAAGTATTTTGGTAATAAACCGTTCTGAGTGCAGAAATAAAATATGAAATATCAGCAGGGCCGGTCAAAGTGAGGGTTCCGGTAGCCTGATCCCATGAAGAGCTAATGAAAATATTATCTGAAAACGACAGAAAGTCCTGTCCATACTGGTAATTATTGGTAATTTTAACAGTAGCGCTTTGAGCTTGAGTATTATCAATATCAGTGAGGTTAATAGTAGAACTTATGGCCATTGGTCCGGCATTCTCGGTATAATTAAGAGTTGTACCCTCAATAGCCGAAAGCACTGCAGCCTCTTGTTGCGGAGTGACATTGATAGTCATGGTGGCATTGCCAGAATATGCCGAAACATCGCCTACATTGAACTGAAAAGTTGTATAAGGGGTACCATTACCATTAGCTACAGGTTTAAATTTTAACTTGCCGGCATTGATATCTGTTGCTGAAACTATATTGGTGGCAGCCAGTGTTTCTCCACCATCTACTATTCCATTGAGGTTTGCATCATTATATAATACGCCTGTTCCAGGGATTGAAACAATACGGATACGGACCAAAACATCTCCTGCATCAACATCCATATATGGAAAATCTGATATAGCAAATACTTTATCCACATCTTCCAATGTTGTAACAGAAAAATTGGCTGTTGTAGGAGCGTCATTTATTGCAGTAACAGTAATATTTGCATTTACAGCGGTTGTCGAATATTTTGGTATAGCATTGTTATCTTGCGCCATCCAGGTAAATGAAGTTGACCCGTTCCAGTTGCTGGTTGGTTTAAATTTTAGCAATGCTAATTGTGCCGAAGTATATACTTGTCCAACAGTTGTAGCTTCGCCGGCATCAACAAGCCCATTGCTGTTAGCATCTCTGTATAAAGTCCCATTTGCAGGTAATGTAGTAATCTGAACATTGGCCATAGCATTTGATTCGGCATCTGTATAAGTTGGGGCATTGCCAAAATCAGAAGCTGCAAACGCCAGATCTGTATCTTCATTTCCTGATTTAGAAAATGCCTGGATGACAGGAGGTGTATTGTTGCTTATAGCAATATTTACAGCAGCAGCGGTAGCTGCGTAAGCAGTACCGTCATAACCATTCCAATTAAATGTAGTTGTGCCACTCCATGCCGCTGTCGGCTTGAACTTCAAAAATGGGATGTTGGCATTTGTGATTACCGCATTAGCGGCAACAGCCTCACCGGCATCAACAACGCCATTTGAGTTAGCATCACGGTAAAGCGTACCATTAGCAGGCAAAGCAGCCCCAATCTGTATTTGTGTCATGGCATCACCGTCTGCATCTGTAAAGTGCGAAGTAAAATCTGCCAGGGTGAAGGTTACATCTGTACTTACGTTAGCCGACTTATTAAGGGCAGCAACAACGGGAAGGTCATTTACTTTGGTAACATTAATATTTCTTGTTTGTACATTTGAATTATATTCTCCATCATTGACAGTATAAGAAACTGTTCTAACAAGGGTCGAAGGGTTTTCACTGGTATTGGCATATTTCACACTTCGCAATATTGTTTGATAATTGGCTTTTGTATCTGTGCCACTAAAAGATATTTTTCCTGTCGCAGCATTCCAGATGCCAACAATAGAACCTGTTGCAGTGAATGAAAGTACATCCTGCCCACTTTGATAGTTACCTGTAATCTGAACCTCAGCGCCTTGCAGGTTAGGGCCATCATCGCTTACTGTCATGGATGCAGTTACATTTGTTGCAGCGGCATTTTCAGTATATGCTAATGCCGCGCCTTCAATAGCAGCAAGGACCGGAGGGTTGTTGGCTACCGAGATATTAACCGATCTGAATTGTATGTTAGAATTCAGGTTACCATCATTTACTGTAAATACTATGGTCCGGGCATTAGTATTAGGGGTTGAACTGTTATTCCGATAAGTAACAGAGCGTAACGCAGCTTCGTAGTTTGCTTTTGTATCTGTACCTGTCAGGGTGAGTATCCCTGTTGCAGGAGTCCAGACTCCTGTTATTGTTGCCGTATTGGTAAATTGTAATACATCCTGGCCATTCACATAGTTTATTGACAACTTTACACTAGCACTTTCAATATATGAATCATCAAAATCCTTAATGGTGATGGTATTGCTAATTACTTTATTTACTAATTGAGGAGTAACAAGGGCTGTTGTTTCAATGTTTTCGAGTATTGGGGCATCATTGACAGCTACAATATTGATGTTTCGGGTTTGTGTATTTGAACTACCTGAGCCATCACTAATAGTAAAAGACACTGTCCTGACCGAAGTAGCAGGATCATCAGATGTATTCTGATATTTAACAGAGCGTAATGCGGCTTCGTAGTTAGCCTTGGTGTCTGTACCAACTAAATTTAACGTGCCGGTTGCAAGGTTCCATGTACCTGTAATTGTAGCAGTATTGGTAAACGAAAGTACGTCTTGCCCTGAATTGTAGTTGCCCGTGATTTTTATAGTAGCATTTCTAAAAGTAGTATTATCTATATCAGAAATAGTTATAGAAGAAGTTATTATTTTGGGCAATTCGTCTTCTGTAAACGATAAGGCGCCAGCTTCAATTCCGGCGAGTACCGGGGCATTATTGACATTGGCAATGACAATATTTACAGTCATATTGGAAGATGCATAGGCTGAGCCATCGTTACCATTCCAGGTAAACGAAGTATTGCCGCTCCAATCGGCATTAGGGACAAAAGTAATATTGGCCAGGTTGGCAGCTATAATTTCCTGGTTTGCTATAATATTTGCTCCCGACAATTTAAGGGTACCATTGGCCGGAAGTGTAACTACCCTTATTTTTGCCAGGGCATCATTATCAATATCTGTGTAAGCATTTGTAAAATCAGCAGCAGTAAAGGCAAGCGTGATGTTTTCTGTTCCAGCCTTTGAAAAGTCAGCAACTACCGGAAGGTCATTTACCGCACTTATATTAATGGTAACATTGGCAGAAGATGATGAATAAGTAAGCCCATCATAAGCTTTCCAGCTAAATGATGTAGAGCCATTCCAATTTGCATTTGGAGCAAAGGTAATATTACCAAGGTTTGTAGCTGTTATTTCCTGGAAAGCCGAAATAGCAACACCTGAAAGTAAAAGGGTACCGTTGCCTGGCAATGTTTCAATCCTTATTTTATTCAGGGCATCAGCATTTGCATCGCTATAAACTCCTAAAAAATCAGTAGCCGCAAAACTCAATTCATTGTCTTCTGTCCCGTTTTTTATAAACCCTGAAATTACAGGCGCTACATTAGTATTGCTGATAACAAATTTTACTTGGGCCCCTGTCAGAGCATAAGAAGTACCATCATAAGCATTCCAGTTAAATTCATCTGTACCACTATATCCCGTGTTGGGCTGATAAGTTAAAAGGCCCAGGTTTGCTGACATTATTTCGTAAAATAAGCCTACCGGGCTACCTCCATAATATAGGGTACCTTTTGCAGGAAGGCTGTTTATCTGGACCTTTTCAAGCGGGTTAGCATCAGCATCGAAGTAGCTTGCCGTAAAGTCTGATGTTGCAAATGAAGTTGCAGCATTTACAGCCGATGATTTATATATATCCGAAAGTACAGGCTTATCGTTGACAGGGGTAACTGTTAACCAAATTTTTTTACTTGTTGAAGCGTACAATGTACCATCTGATGAGTTATAATCGCATGTAATGGCACCGTTCCAATTGGCATCCGGAACATAGATAAGGTTGCCCAACTGAGCAAATGATATTTCCTGACCAGCTGTAACAGCTACACCACTCAGCTTAAGTACTCCGTAAGGAGGCAATGTTATAATCTTTATTTTATTGAGGGCATCATTGTCAGGGTCTGAATAAGAGTTTGTAAAATCAGATGGAGCAAATGTGATGAAATTATCTTCAGCACACAACATGTTGACATCATTGATAACCGGGTTATCGTTGACCGGGGTTACCGCTACATTAATGATTTTTACATCTTCTCCCAGCCCATCGCTTGATTTTACCTGCACAGTAGCGGTTCCTGAGTAATTACTTTCAGGAGTAAAAACGGCATTATTCAAAGCATTATTTACATCAACAAGAGAACCACTGAAAATCATTGAGGCATCTGAGTTGCCATCACCTGAAGTAAATGTAAGGCCTGTAGTCCCGGACAATGTTATTGTGCCTCCTGTAACATTAATGGTTACTGTTTGGGCATCATTGTCGTAATCGGTAACTAAAATCTGGTTGCTGCTTAGTGAAGTAAAAGTTAATGGCTGGTCTTCCAGTGTAACATCAGTAGTTAACAAATGAATAATTGGAACAAAATGGCAATCCACAATTTTTATCGGGCCATAAATATTGTTTGAATAGTTACATTCACCGTAAGGACTGTTTGGGATAGAGATAGGGTTAGAAATTACCTGATTTGGTGCTAATCCATCGGCATCATCATTAACAACAAAATATAAGTTCCCATCATTAGCCCCGTTTGAGTTTACCAAGTCGCTAAGGGAAACGGTTATAGGCTCTGTTTTATAGCATTCACTGGCATTGAGGGTAACTGTTATCATTGATTTTTTGAGAAAAATAGCCCCGGCATTTCTTGGGTCGTTTTGGTAAAAAGACATGGGAATAGTATAATTTGCCAATGCATCGCCCCTGTTGCAAATTTTTAACCTAATAATAACCTTATCAGGACAAGAAGAAGAAATATCTACATCTGATGTAACATCTTCAACTTCAACTGTAAAGTCTGGCCCGGGAAAATATTTATCTCCGCTCTGGTCTATTCTGTATAGCTGGGTAAGGTAGTTGTTCAGGTATGGGACAAGATGGTTCTTTTGTTGTACCTTAGGAACAGTCAGGTCATTATTGATGTTAACATAGTTATAGGCCCTTTGGTTAAATACCTTTCGGGCCGAAATCCATGGTGTACGGTTGTCTCGATATACACGTATGCCTTCTGTACATGATGCTATGATTTCTGCACGGTTGTCATCATCAATATCAGCAATAACCGCATGTTCGCCACCAGTACCACTACCACAATGGTTGGCATCCTGAAACAAGATTTTGGCATTGCCTGCACCATCTCCCACCCCAACATAAACTTTAAGCGTATCTTGGTCGCGATAAACAAGCTCAACTTTCCCGTCGCCTTCAAAATCAAAAAAATTCATGGCTGTTTCGCCTGACTGGTCTGTGGTTGCAGATTGCCACATACGTTGCAGAGCTGTACCTGCATCGTTTACCCTGATCATCTCAAACCTGCGGGTTGAAACTATCCCCATCTCTGGCCTGTTATCAGGCAAACCATCAACATCACCAATACAGGCAACACCTCCATCGTGCTTGCCTGCTGTCAGGTTATCCCCTGCCAATACAAATGTAGGGTACAATCGTTGGTTTGTCAAAGGGTTCCAGACACTAAGCCTGCCTTGGCCAACAGTTATAATATCCATAACCCCGTCCATGTTAATATCAGCCAATGAGTTCTTTTGTCCGCCATCATTATCTTGCTGATTAGCCGGGTTAGTAGCATCTCCATGATTGTATGACCATGGGAAATGGTCGCTTGCTGAACCTGTTGACGTAAGAGGATCTACTCCGTAAACATCTTCTATATTTCCACTTGCAATATCTACTGTGTAAATCCGGTTCCCGGCAATAATCTCAGGGCCATTGGCGTATTGTAAAGCTGTTTTGGGGCCTGCTCCATCCGGGTCAAAGCCCGTTGGAATAACATCAGCAAAAGCAAAAACATCTTTCCAGTACAACCTGTTCCTGAAAGTAGCATTGGTGGTCAAATCAACAAGTGTTGCGCCATCAGATGCCCTTAACACCTTTGCTGTACGCGTAGCATCAGTAGTCCATCCATATACTACTAATTCAGAAGTACCATCTTCATTAAAATCAACAAAGTCAACCGGGAACCCTCGTTTTTGATATATATTGGAAATTATCCAGGTCTGGTTCCAGGCAATGCCATCAAAATCATAACGTATCAATGAATTGGCATTGGTTGCACAACCATCATTACCAGTTGTCACAAAAATTTCAGCATAAGGATCGGCATCAACATTGGCAAAGCTTATGCCTCCGTGGTTGCCGCTTATGTCTCTGGCTATATAATATTTAGGTTCGCAATTAGACGGGTCAAAAATATATACCCCCTCGTCTCCGGTACCTCCATAACCATCCCCTACTGCAATAATTTCAACTTTGCCATCTCCATCAACATCTCCAACCTTCGGGGTATCATAACCATAAGGGGTAAAGTTTCGGATCACCCCTCCTACCATAAAACCTCCCTTCAAATAAGCACATTCTAATTTTGTGGCAAATTCTGCATTGCCTGGGTCGGCAGTAATTTCGCATTGTGCCGAAGGCAAGGCACAATATGGCGATGTATAGCATTGGTTATCAAAGCAGTCTATCATACCATCAGCATCATCGTCTATACCATTATTGCATATTTCTTGTGCGTAAATACTTTTTGATATCAAGAATAATGTTGCCATGATTATGGCTATTCTGCTGATTTTTTCAAATACCCTTTTCATCTTTGACATTGTTTGAAATATTTGGCAGTCTCGTAGTTGGTTACTTATCATTTTGTTTATTTTTTTCTTTTGTATAATGCCCTTCTTTTTCTAAATGCTCAATGCTTTCTATCATTTTTTTCAAAGCTTCTGTAAGTTCAGCCGAAGAGCTGATCAACCTATTGTTATGTTTGCCTTTCATTTGCATAATGGTATATTTGACACAAAGTTAGACCCTGCAAGTGCTACATTGCTTGTTAGTTATCTCTACAATATCTCTACATTGCCTCAAGGACATCTCTACTATTTCTCTACAATAACGTTATTGTGAAACATAAAAACGCCTGTCAAAACATTGTCAGACAGGCGTTTAAATAGTATTAAAGCCAATTTACGGCAAGCTTTTTATTTGTATTAAAAAACACTCAAGCGATTAAGAAATTGTAATTCAATGATTTAACAAAATTTTCAAACAATTTCTAAATCAGCCTGTCCCGTTTATATCGAGAGGGCTAACCCAGCTAAATCATATTGTTCGGCTTTAAAAAGCCTCCTAATGATTAATTTGGTTGAAAACTAACTTTTTTGATTTTAATTTTTTAAAAATTATATTGATTGCAGATACTCTACCAAACTATCTTCCTGCTGAAGTCCCAGCTTTTTTCTTAACCTGTACCTCGCCATATCAACACTCTTTGCATCCTGCAGGGTAAGGGCGGCAATATCTTTAGAGCTCAAATTGAGTTTAAGTAAAGCACACAGTTTTTTCTCATTTGGCGTGAGTTCCGGGTGAAGCTTAACGAGCCGATGATAGAAGTCCTCATAAACCTGCCCAAAACGGGTCTCAAATTCTTCCCACATTGAATTATAGACCTTAATATTATATTTGCTTTTAAATTCTGCTATTAGCTTTTTGCCTTCCTCATCTGTATGTTTATCAAGAATTTCAAGGTCTTCTAATAGTTTGTTGTTCATAGTGCTATACTGCATCAACCGCATGGCCGTTGATACTAATTCCTTTTTTTTCTCTTCAAGGTTGCGGGCATGCTCTTGTTTTATTTCTGATATATCTGATAAAAGGCATATCAGCCCTTCTGGTTTTTTGTCAGGAGAGTAAAAAATAGTTTTTGTAACTAAAAATGTAGCATCTTCTTTATTCACTGTTTTCATTACAGTTTCAAAAGAGGTTTGTTGTAACCCCTTGTTTATCATATCTTCACTTTGCGCTTTCATCTGTTCAGGGTTGGGGCAAATAGTGTACACTTCTGTACCAATAAAATTAGACGAAATGTGACTAAACGTTTTCTGAAAACTCTCATTGCAACCTAAAACTATGCCGTCTTTGTTATAATAAACCATTGGGGAGGGAATAGCTAAAAGCAATGAATTTATAAAACGGTTATAATCAGATAATACCAGGTTATAATTTTTTTTATCCTTTATTGATTTAGAAACAATAAGCATGGCTTTTGTCCTTGCCAGTAACTCTGTTTTATCAAAAGGTTTACGCAAAAAGTCAGAAGCCCCGCATCTAAATGCTTCCTTAAGATCTTCAGGAGTAACCATCATCCCTGTAATCATAATAACAGGTATATCACAAAATGTCTCATCCTGTTTCATTTTACTTATTAGCTCTAACCCGCTCATTGCGGGCATATCCCAATCAGTAATGACCAGGTCGGGAGTCCATTGGCCCATGGTTTCATAAGCCTGTTTGCCATTTAATGCTTCTCGAATCTCGTACTTTTCGCCAGATGTAAGCAATGATTTACTTGTAATCATTAACATTTCAGGCAAATCATCTACGATTAATATTCGTGGAACATTCATAAAATAAGGTTTTATTAATTATTGTTTAATGGCAGTAGTACATTGAACGTACTGCCCTTTTCCGGGATACTTTCTGCCCATATTTGGCCTTTGTGCAATGCAACAAATTCGGCACAAAGCACTAAACCTAAACCTGTACCCCTTTCACTTGCTGTGCCTGATTTTGAAAAACTGGTCTCAAATTTAAACAACCGGGATAAATCTTCCTGGCTTAGCCCAACCCCGCAATCTTGAATAGATATCTTGATATTGCCGGTTTCTTCAATGATTTGAAGAAATACTTCTGTATGGGTATAAGAATATTTTATTGCATTGGTCATCAGGTTGCGTACTATTGTCTTCAACATTTGACTATCGGCATAAGCTTTTAGACCGGGGCTGATGGTTTTCTTTATGGTTATTTTTTTCTGACTGGCAAGCAATTCAATGGTATTTAAGTCATCTTTCAAGGCTTCGGCAACATCAATCCATTCGGGGTTGAATCTAACCCCTTGCCTTTGAAAATTGCTCCATTCTAACAGGTTTTGTAAAAGTGTATGTGTGTTTTTGGCTGTTTCATAAAGCATCTCGGCACACTTTCCTGCATCTTCATAGTTGTTATCAGCAATATCTTGTTGCACCATCTCTGAAAGGTTAATTAGCACATGAAACGGATTGCGCAGGTCATGGGCAATTATCCCCATAAATTTATCCTTGGTGGCATTTAACTCTTTTAATTTTTTTGCATTTTCTTTTAAGGCTACTTCGTTGAGCTTACGCTGGGTAATGTCAGATAAGATTATGGCCCAACCGGCCAGTCTGTCTTTGTTTTCAAAAACGGGAGTTGTTTTTATCAAAAAATATCGTCGTCCTCCAAAACAATCATTTTCAATATCAGTAGAATACTCTTCGTGCCTAAAAGCAATTCGTTTGGTATCCTCGCATTGTTCAAGAATCTTTTCTATGCTTTTCCCAATGCTTTTTTCGTTTAGGTTGTTAAAAATTTGTTTTGCGTGATTGTTGAAATTTGTAATCCTAAGCTTTTTATCTACTATTATTACCCCATCTGACATGCTTTCAAAAATAACTTCTAATGCTAATGGCTCAAAATCAAGCAGCTTAAAACGAAACATGCCTAAAGCCCCCATTATACCTACAATTGAAAATGAAAATGGAATAATATCCATATTACTTTTGTAGTATGATGAAAGATAATATATATAGAAACCCCATGGGATAGTAAGTGAAACTATCATCAAAAATGCCCTTACGCGGTTGATGCCAACTTGTTTTATGGCCATCCATACATATAAAAGAAAACTAAAAAGCAGCGTTAAATTTGAATATACCTGGTGTACCCAATACCAAGGCCCTTTTGTAAAGTTGGCAAATGAAGATGATTGTGCGGTATTGATGGCCAATTTTGTATAAAAAAGGTGGCCAAAATTACTATTCTGAAGAACTATTGTTGTACAGGAAATTGCAATCATTACCACTATCATCCATTTTTTCAGGTACTGATTATAGCCTGTATAATGAAGCGTAAATATGACCAGTACAGAAGGGAATAAAGCAATTCCAACATATTCTACTTTCAACCAAAAATAGATGTCTTCCAAATTGTCAGAATTGAGTTCCATAACATAACCAAAAGCATACAATGCTATGCATAATAAAATAGACAAATATGCCAATGCCCCTGGTGACTTGTAATACCTTATAGTGTAAAATGCTATCAGCAGGTTAATGAAAGAGGTAAGCAGCAATATCAGGCTAAGAGGATGCATAAATATTGGTTTTGGTCTGTTTCAAAAACAAAATTAATAAATCCTAAGCTACTTTTATAACAGATTTATTGTGTTAATTGGCCTCTGTGGCAATAATTTTGGCCGATGCAAGACAATGATGTATCCCTCCTCCGGGATGTACACTGCTGCCTGTGAAATATAAATTTTCGGTTTCTCTCGAAATAAAGTTCGGGTGTTTTGTAAAAAATGACCTAAAACTATTTATGGCCTGGCCAAATAGCGAACCGTTATGTGTATTGTATATATTAGTATAGGTTAATGGAGTTGCTACCTGTTCAAATAGTATATTTTTTGATATATTTTCTCCAAATGTTTTTTCAATCTTTGATAACACAATATTTTTAATTTCTTCCGTAACTTTTTTCCAGTTGTGCCCGTGCTTAGCAGGCACACTAACCATTACTTGCAAGTATTGATAACCTTCAGGATTATTATTGCCAGATAAACCACTAATATCATTGATATATATAGATGGGTCACTGTCAATAGCCTTGTTTTTAAATAGTGTATCAAATTGTTTTTTGCTATCGCCCGATACTATTATATTATAAAAGTTTAACCCTTCAATTTTCTTGCTTAACCCCCAATAAAATATGATGGCCGATGAAGTTAGTTTTTTCTTCATGGCTTTTTTGGCCATCTTTTTATCTTGCATAAGGTCGCGGTAAAAGTGTACTACATCTGTATCAATAACAAGAAGGTCTGCAAAGTAAGCATTAGTGGCAGTGTTGATAGATACAATACGCTTATTGCTCTGGAAAACCCGGGTTATTGGGCTGTCAAAATAGAATGTAACGCCGGCTTCTATGGCCAAATCATACAAAGCCTTTACAATACTGTACATCCCGTTTTGTACATGATATACCCCCAAATTATAGTTTAAATGCGAAACATATTTGATGGTTGCAACAGATTTATAAGGGTTATTGCCAAATGATGAAGCTGCACTATTAAATATTTCAACAACCTTGCTGTCTAAAAATAATTTGCGGTTTCTTTTATCCAGTGAAGTAAAAATATCAAGCCTGTAAAACTGCAATAAAGCTTTACGGCAAGGGGCTTTTAAAAAATTTTTGCACAAATACAAAGGGCTATATAAAAACAATGGAGATGCAAGCTCCCATAATTTTTGACATTTGTGAAGATATTGGTAAACTTTGTGTTTAGGTACTGATGTTTTGTTGCTTATCTCGTCTGCAAGTTTTTCAGCATTGCACCATGCATTGATTTGTGTCCCGTCGGGGAAAAAATATAGCCCGCTGCTTTCGGCACGATGGTAGTTGAAATAATTTCTGGGGTTTTTGTTGTGAAGGACAAATAGTTCGTCCAGCATTTCAGGCATATATAGTTTTGTAGGCCCGGTATCAAAGCGAAAACCATTTTCTTCAGCCTGACTAATCCGTCCCCCGGGCATATCGTTTTTTTCAAATACTTTTACTTTATACCCTTTGGCTGCAAGCCTTATAGCCACGGCCATCCCTCCAATACCCGAACCAATGATGCAAGCGGTTTTTGTCATGTTCTTCATTCTAATTGCAACAAATATAGCAAATTAAAAATCCGAAACAAATGCTAACTGTTTTATTCTGAAACGCTTACCCTTAAACCTGCTTTTTCGATAGTTGAAGCAATGGCTTTCAATTGTTTTCCGCTTATTTTTTCTATTGTTTCAACAGGTGTATCTCTTGCTATAGTATAAATCATAACCAGCTCAGGAGATATGCTCTTCAAAGCATCTGTCCAGGCTATAATTTCAGTATCTGTGGTATTGTCAAATGCTTGTCCATTAAAGCTTCCTTTGACAAACATAGTTTGAACAACCAGTTTTCCATTGAATTTTTTCAGATTTTCAATAACGTCATTTGCTGTAATAGGTAATTGAGGCTGATTAAGTATTTGAAATGTCCTATTTATAGCCGAATCAAGTTTCATTATGTTCAAATCTGCTTTCTTTAAAGCATTTAACACACTTTGCTTGTGCAAAAGCAACGAATTGGAAAGTACTGCAATTTTTACTTGTGGAAAGATGTTATTTCTTACAGTGATTACAGCATCTATAACTTCTTCAAATTGAGGGTGCATAGTAGGTTCGCCGTTGCCTGCAAAAGTAATGGTGTCAACAGGCTCACCTTTACTTTTCATTTCATTGAGGCGCCTTTGCAACAAATTGCTTATTTCACCAACAGTTGGAAGGTATAAATCTTTTTTGCCTTTTGTATTGAGCCCACATTCGCAGTAAATGCAATTGAAATTGCATACTTTAGCATCTGTCGGCAACAGGTTTACCCCTAATGAATGGCCTAACCTGCGGCTTTTTACCGGGCCAAAAATGATTTTGTCAAAAAGAAAGGTAGGCATGATTGGGAAGATTTATTAAAGATGTTTATTGAATGTTATGCAGGTAATGCAAGCATTATCCCCATAAAATTTATTTCATGTAGTTTAAAAGTTCTTTTAACTATTGCAGGTAAAAATAAACAAAAAAGCTGCCAGAGTTTATTCTGACAGCTTTGAAATCGAAAATTTTACAAAAATGCTATTCTTTGACCCTTTCACAGTAGCTATAGTCGCGAGTATCTATCTTTATCTTTTCTCCCTGGTTGACAAACAATGGCACATTGATACGTGCTCCTGTTTCAACAGTTGCAGGTTTTAAAGCCGTTGATGATGCAGTGTCGCCTTTTAAGCCTGGCTCTGTATAAGTAACTTCAAGCACTACAAAAGGAGGCAATTCGCAACTTAGCGGTGTTTCATTATCAGCATCAAAAACTATTTCAACATACTGTCCTTCTTTCATCAGGTCAGCATTTTCAATCATGTTTTTCGGGATAGATACTTGCTCGTATGTTTCGTTATGCATGAAGGTATATCCATACTCATCACTAAAAAGATATGAATGTGGCCTGCGTTCAACATGAGCCAAATCAACTTTTTCGCCAGCAGTAAAAGTGTTTTCAATTATTTTACCGTTGGTAAGGCTTTTGAGCTTTGTACGTACAAATGCCCCACCTTTGCCCGGCTTTACATGCTGAAATTGTATAATGGTGTAAATATCGTTGTTGAATAATATACACAAACCATTTTTGAAATCTGCTGTACTTGCCATATTATCAATGTATTAATTATTAAAAAAAGAGTGGCAAAGATATACTTTTTCATGGAAACTGAAAAAACAGGAATTATATTTTTAAACAATGTTGTCCCGTAAAATAAAATAGATACTTATAAATACTGGTAATATTGTTGATTAGAAACTGGGCCCCGCCGGGGCTTAATTTTAACGATGTTTAATTTTACTACAAACAGGTCATCGCTACGCGACTATATAATAGCAGCGCAGCAGCGAACTGTTTGTAGGATAACCAAATACACCACATGTTTCAAAGCCACATAGGGGCAACCAGTTTTTGCCGGGCAACAATGGTTTTTAAAACATATTAATCAATAGTCGTGTAACATCTTGGTATTTTCTGCTTCTTCTAAAATAATTTTTAATTCGTAATTGAAAAATCCTTAATTGTCATATCATCCCTTCATCTGCAAAACTAAAATAAGCCTTGTCTGTAACTATAAGATGGTCAAAAAGTTTTATATCCATCAATGCGCCAGCTTCTTTTACTTTTTTTGTGATATCAATATCTTGCTGGCTGGGCTTTGTATTGCCCGAAGGATGATTGTGGCACATGATTACTGAGCTGGCTTGTTTTATAATTGCATTGCGAAGTACAATACGCACATCTACAACTGTACCCGACATGCCTCCCTGGCTGATTTTTACCGGCTCAATCATCCTGTTTGCCCTGTTGAGCAATAGTATCCAAAACTCCTCATAAGGTAAGTCCCTGAGTTTGTTTCCAAAATAAGTATAAACATCATGGCTTGAGGCAAAGGTTTTTGCCTCTTCGTATGGTTGTACGCTACGCCTTTTGCCAAGCTCAAGAGCTGTATGCACACTGATGGCTTTGGCTTCTCCAATGCCTTTTATCTGCATCAACTGGTCAAGGCCCATTTTGGCAAGACGGTCGAGGTTGTTATCTGCCATTTCCAACAATTGACGGGCCAATTCTACTGCCGACATCTCGCGGCTACCGGTACTAAAAAGTATTGCTAATAGTTCTGCATTAGACAAAGTGCCTATGCCTTTGCGCATCATCTTTTCACGCGGGCGGTCGTCTTCCGCCCAGTTTTTTATACTGTTGTTTGGTTTCATATTGGGGGGTAAAAATTTCAATACGATAAATATAATACGATAAGTTAAAATAACAGTGGTAATATATCGTCAGGCAAAATGGTTTGGCTCCGTTTGATGCCGAAATAAACGGATTATACTTGTAATTTGCAATTGAGAATTAATCAAAGTTCTACCAGCTTGTGGTTTACTGCATAAACGGCCAGCGCCACCGAATTCTTGGTTTGTGTCTTTTCCAGTAAGCGTGCCCGGTGTGCTTCTATCGTCCGGCTGCTTAAATGCATCAAATCAGCTATTTGTTTATTGGTCATCCCCTGACAAATATAGGTAAGCAGCTCTTTTTCTTCGTCCGAAAAAGTTTCTTCGGGTTGTTGGTGCCGTTTTTTCTGTATCTCGTTGAAACGTTTAGAAAGCTTTACAATCAGCTCATCCGAATAGTAGGTATAACCTTCCATAACCCGCTCAATGGCTTTTATAAAGTCGTCACGCAACGAATTCTTCAACAAATAGCCTTTTACTCCCAAATCTGCCATTTTGATAAGATATTCTTCATCCTCAAATGAGGTAAGTGCTATAATCTTCAATTCGGGGAAAAGTTCGAGGGCTTTTTCAGTAGCTTCAATGCCGCTCATTTCTTTCATGTTGAGGTCCATAAAAATGATATCTGGCATCGATTCGTTTAACAACTCAAGAAAAACCTTGCCATTGGGGGCTTCGCCTATGACTTTTACATTTTTTACCGTATTCAGGATTAACTTTAGCCCTTCCCTGAAAATTTTATGGTCTTCAACAATAAATACTTTTATTGGATGGATCATTTGTAACTTTTTTTTATTGGCACGAAAAATACAAAAAAAGCAATTGGGGTTCAATATTAAGTTAAACAAAAAAAAGAGCATATTTTATCATTGAAGGCTTTAAAAAATCGAACTATGATAATTAAGGCGCTATAACCTTAGTTTACAGGCAACAACAATTTCGTTTTTATCAGACCCATCAATAGCATATCCTCCCTGGCCTAAAGTAGTACGGTCAAAATAGTGAGTTGATGAATAATGGATTTGAGCATTCATTCTTTTGCTGAGTTTTAATTTTCCTGACACTACATAGCGTAATCCCTTCCCATAATAAACTGGAATTGACATGTATGAACCAGCTCCTCTTTCTATTGCATATATTCGGGCATCATAGCTGTCGGTATTGAACCAGGCCAGGCGGCCTTGCAGATAAAATCTTTCTTGCATTGGCTTCCAACATATATCCTGCAACATAGCAAATCCAGATTGTTTGCTTTGGCCGTCCTCGTTGTACCAAACCCATTCTGCCCTGTTGGTAATGCTTATCCATTCATTGGGCGAATATTTTGCTTCTAATCTTGCCCTTTGTGTGGTATAATCTATGATATGCTTTACAGGTATTGTGCCTGAACTGTCTTGCATCCCATATTTCGCTGTGTATCTGGCAGACAAGTTAAGCCCATTGTCAAATATCCTTTTTACCTGAAAATAATAAGTTGAACTATACGAAGGTTCGCTGGTGCGATATTTTAACCAAGGATAGCTTGTTATATCTGCAAACAAAGAAACAAAGTACTTAGTAAATGGTTGTATGTCAATTCCGGCATACCATCCATGTTCGTTGACATTCAGCGACTGCTGTCCAAAAGCGTTGGCATAAGGGGCATAGTAACTTTTATCGTAGTAGCGGTACATGAGCGAGAAGCATATCTCCGAGGCAGGATTTACAGCTATTCCATGAAGCAATGCCAACGAATAGTTTTTAGCCATGGCCGTTTCGCCGTAAAAGCGGATACGCCGGGTATTTACGCGGTAATAGGTGCTGGCATTGCTGATGCTGTTGCCTGTGAAAGCAAAACGTTTGTAAAAATCATCACTGGCAGGTTTTACAGCATCGTATTTTGTTGCAGTACCAAGGGCACCAAGCACTATGTATTCATTTTGCCACAAAATGTTTACTCCGCCTGTACTTTCATGCAGTGCATGCTTCTTCTCCATATCAGCAGGCAAAGCATGAATGCCAGTATTAATGAAAGAACCAAAGCTTTTTTCGGTATTCAGTGAATCAGTAAGAATTAT
>ENA-UOWE01000413-UOWE01000413.1-activated-sludge-metagenome-genome-assembly--contig:-NODE-413-length-62629-cov-6.175552_pt1 | contig 62629 bp, 52 predicted proteins | sample MGYA00249841_ERZ761562 | MGnify/ENA primary metagenome ERZ761562 (study PRJEB28883, sample SAMN05720200) | activated sludge metagenome | isolation source: Anaerobic digester | place: Japan...
TGGCCCCGGTTTTTGAGCATCAGCGCAATTTTCGCGCAGTGGGTGGTTTTACCGGAACCCTGCAGGCCGCACATCATCACCACGGTCGGCGGGTGGGGGGCAGATGCCAGGCGCGCCTGGGTGCCTCCCATGAGCTCGATGAGCTCCTCGTTGACGATCTTGACGACCATCTGCGCCGGGGTCAGGCTTTCCGTGACTTTTGAGCCGATTGCCCGCTCGGTGACTTTGGCGGTGAAATCTTTGGCTACCTTGTAGTTGACATCCGCTTCCAGCAGGGCGAGGCGAACCTCCCGCATCGCTTCGCGGACATCCGTTTCCGTAAGGCTTCCTTTGCTCCTGAGTCTTTTAAAGGCGGCTTCCAGCTTATCGGAGAGACCTTCAAACGCCAAAGATTAACACCTCATTCAAGCAGGCTCTGCGCGACGGCCTTGATTTTTACAGCGTATTCGTTGATTTCCCTCGAAAGGCTGTAGCGCAGATTGTAGTCGTTGATTTCGTTGGTCAGATCGATGATTTCGTTGAGCCCGCTGCGGACCTCCTCGAAACGCCTGACCAGCCCGAGGCGGTTCTCCATTTCGATGAGCTGCCCCTCGGCCCTTTTAATGGCGTCGCGTACACCCTGGCGGGTAATGCCCTCGTTGACGGCGATTTCCGAAAGGGAGAGATCCTCGTTGTAATAATGGTCGAGGAAATCCCGCTGCTTTTCGGTCAGCATGTCGCCGTAGAAGTCAAGCAGAATGTTATTTTCGAGATTTTTTGGCAACACAGCACCCTCTTTTTATTCTTACGGCAATCAGGCCTTCGTCTGTAAAGGCATAACCTTTACAATGTGAGATTATACTCATTCAAAAGGCCCGTGTCAAGCAATTAATCTTGACACGGACCCCTCTTTTTTCACATTCGGGGCGTGAAAAACCTGTGGAAAAGCCTTCTTGCGCCCGGCTTTTGCTACCGGTTGTGGTGAATCCTCCACCGGGCCACAACATCTTCAGCGGTTGGGGAGGCTCAACCGGGCGGGGATGTGAAAAAGTTTTTTTTCAGCCTTTCAGAGTTTTTCAAAATGCTCGACGTCCAGCACAAAGACCGTCGCGCCCTTCACCTTTGCGGTTACTTTGACATCAGCGGCGCTCAGGCCCCTGCCCAGCGAGGAGTCGGTTGTCACGCTCAGCGTGCGCGTGGAACTGTGCTGCTCGATGATGTTTTTGACGGCGGCGACCTGCTCGTCCTCGGCGCCGATGAGCAGGGTGGTGTTGCCCGCCATGAGGAAGCCTCCGGTGGTCGACAGCCGTGTGGCCGTGAAACCTTCCTGGGTCAGCGCGGACAGGACGGCCTCCCGGTCGTCGTTGTTGATGATGGCGATAATCAGTTTCATAAAGCCTCCGTTTTGATTTTACAGGTAAGGGCTCAGCAGCGCAAGGCTTTTTTTGTCAAGCTTGCGCAGGCCCGGTATTTCGTAACGGTTGTCGCTCGAGTCGGTGATAAAGACCCTGCCGTCGAACAGCACCTTGATGTCGGTATTGACGTGCTTGATTTCAAAACGGTGCTCGCCGATATCCGTTTCGACCTTCAGCGTCAATTTGCCGTACTTTTCGGTGCAGGCGAGCACGCGCGTGATTTTCGGCACCAGATAATACTGCGCGAGCGTCTCTTCGACGGCTTTCCTGCTGTCGGGCTCCAGGTTCTTAAGGTTCCTGATAACGGCCTGTTCGACGCCGTCCTCGTCAAGCAGGGTGATGTAGCGGCTCGCGCCCGTGATGGGGAAAAGCCGGCGCGCCTCGACGTTTTCAAAGACCCTGCCGTCGTACATTTCGACGCGCAGCGCGAGCCCGTCGAGCCGGGTGATGCGCGCGTTGTCATATTCGATATAGGTTCTTTCGCTCATCGCGGCTTCCCTCCCGCCGGTTTACTCGAAACGCTCGGCCTCTTTGCCGGCCCTTATTTTCTCTGACATGGACTGGATTTCAATGAGTTTGAAATATTTGCCCTTGAGGGCCATCAATTCGTCGTGCGAGCCGAACTCGACGATTTCGCCCTTGTCGACGACGACGATTTTATTGGCCTTGCGCAGTGTCGACAGGCGGTGCGCGATCATCAGCGTCGTCCTGCCGCTGATGAGGCGCTCGATGGCTTGCTGGATCAGGTGCTCGGTCTCGGAGTCGACCGCGGCCGTCGCCTCGTCGAAGATGAGCAGGCTCGGGTTTTTCAGCACCGCGCGCGCGATGGAAAGCCGCTGGCGTTCGCCGCCGGAGAGGCCGACCCCGCGCTCGCCGAGCATGGTGTCGTAGCCGTCGGGCAATCGCGCGATAAAGGAATGCGCGTTGGCGACGTCCGCCGCGTGGATAACCTGCTCGACATCCGCGTCGGGCAGCGAAAACGCGATGTTGCGGAACACCGTGTCCTTGAACATAATCGGCTCCTGCTGGACATAGCCGATTTTGCTGCGGTAGGATTCCAGGTCGAGTTCTTTGATGTTGACCCCGTCGACGAGAATTTCCCCCTCGTAAGCGTCATAGAAGCGCATAATCAGGTTGACGAGCGTGCTTTTGCCCGACCCTGTCGTGCCGACGATGCCGACAATGTCGCCGGGTTCGATGACCAGGTTGATGTTGGTCAGCGCTTTTTTGATGCGGTCAAACGAGAAGTTGACGTTGCGGAACTCGATTTTTCCCTTGACTTTCTTGACCAGGTTCCCCTTGCCGAAGTCGGCTTCCGGTTCCGCGTCGATGACGTCAAGGATGCGCTGCGCCGAGGTCAGCGAATTCTGGTAGGTATCGTTGAGCGTCGCGAAAAAGTTGACCGGCCCGTAGAACATGGCGGCGTAGGAGATGAAGGAGACCAGCATGCCGACCGAGATGTTTTGAGGGCTTTGAATGACCCATTTGCCGCCGAAACCCCAGATCAGCAGCGAACCGCAGGTGACGAAAAAGGTCACCGCCGACGGAAAGATATTCGACAGTTTCGCCGCCTTGCGGTCCTCGATGAGCCATTCGTTGTTGTAGGACTCGAATTTTTCGGCCGAGCGCTGCTCGCCGGTGAAGGATTTGATGACCCTCACACCCGGCAGCGTGTCGGTCAGTATCGAACTGACGGCCGCCCACCTGCGCCAGATTTTACGGTAGACGGGGGCGATGCGCTTGCCGAAGTAGCGCGCGCCGAGCACCACCAGAGGGATCGGCGTCAGCGAAAGCAGGGTCAGTTTCCAGTTCATCAGGAACATGATGACGATGATGCCGATCATCAGGAAAAACTGGATGATGGCCTCCTGGGTGATGCGCAGCATGAACGCCTGCAGCGTCGACGTGTCGCCGCTGACGCGCGAGATGACCGATCCGGTGCTCGTTTTGTCGTAAAAACTCAGCGGCAGGTACTGCGCCTTTTCGTAGATGTCGTTGCGCAACCCCGCCACGATTCTGTCGCCCGCGATGCGCATAAAGTAGCCGCGTACCGCGCCGATGGTGTACTGCACGATATAGACCGACAGCAGGATGGCCACCAGCATCAGCAAGGCGTTGAGGTCCTTGTTGGGGATGACGGTGTCGACCAGCGTTTTGGTGACGTAGGGCGGGGCGAGCGCCATCGCCGTCGTCACCAGCGACAGCGCCAGGCATAAAACCATCAGTTTCAGCTGCGGCCGGACGTATTTGGCGAACTTCCTGACCAGCGTGCTTTTGGAGGTGCAGCTGATACAGGCGGCGCCTTGCTGGCCCAGCGCGCGGCCGCACTTGGGGCAGAACGACTTTTTCTTGTCAAAGGTCGCCTTGACGATGTCGAATTCCTGCCGGACGTCACCGCCGCCGGCGATGTTCTCGGCGAAGAGGGCGGCCGCGTCGCACAGCGAGGCGACCGAGTAGGTGAAGCGGAAGATGTCCCGCGGCGCCTCGCCGCGCAGGGCGACGCGTAAAACGGCGTTGCCGTACATGCGCTTGACAAAGGCTTTGTCCACCTGCGCGTGTTCGGCAACGTAAACGCCTCCGGCGTGGTATTGATCAAAAGCGAGCGTCCTGCGGTCGGTAACGACCAGCGCCGACTCGTTGTATCGTCCTTTGAGGTCGAGGTCCCCGACGATGGTAAAAAGAGGCGTTTCGCCCTCAAGCAGCATAGCGGCTGCCTGGCTGGCGAAACGCTCGGGCAAAGGAGCGGTCGATAGGATGTCTTCGGGTATCATGCCGAACCCCCGGGTGCGAAAAACCGTATTTCCGGCGGTTATCATGCCGGACCGCTACACTTATACCACAAGGGAAGCCAAGTCGCAACCCCGATACGGAAAAATACTGCGGAAAAAATAAAAAACGTTCGTCTATTTCAGTTCGACGACCGACACCCCGTCCTCGCCCTCGCCGAAAACGCCGGGCCGGTGGCTTTTGACGTAGGGGCTCTTTTTGAGGTAATCCCTCACCGCAGCGCGCAGCGCGCCGGTTCCCTTACCGTGGACGATGACGAACTCGTGCAGCCCGGTACGCAGCCCGTGGTCAATGAAACGGTCGAGTTCGATCAGGCAGTCGTCCACCGTCATCCCGCGCAGGTCAAGGCGTGTGGCGACTTCCATGCCCAGCCGGCTTTCGACGCCGGAGGCCTTCGCGGCGGCCGCCGTCTGTTTGCCGCCGGTTTCGACCAGGCGCAGCCGCGTGAGTTTCACCCTCGTCTTGGCGGAGCCGGTCTGGACTTCGACGTTCCCGTCACGGTCTGCGGGGGAGACGACCTTCGCACGGGTTCCGATATCGGCGATGACGACGCTGTCGCCCGCCTCCAGCGGCCGGGGCAGGCGGTAGTCCTCGTCCGCGTCGTAACCGCCGGGTGTTTCCGAGACGTCCTCGAGCGCTTCGACGCTCTTTTTCAGCGCCGCGCGCGCGCGCCGGGCGAGTTCCCCGGGGTCTCGCGCGCCGGGCATCTCTTTGCGCAGTTTTTCGATTTCATGAAGCAGCGCCGCCGCCTCGCGTTTGGCGAACTGGATGATTTTCGCGGCCTGTTTTTTCGCCTCTTCGATTTCACGTTCGCGTATGGAGGCGCTTTCTTCCCGGAGTCTCTGCGCCTCAAGCATGGAGCGGTCCGCTTTGGCCGAAAGTTCCGCCGCGCGCCCGCGCTCGATCTCGGTCTGGAGCCGGCTTTCTTCCAAAGAACCGACGACGGCCTCGAAACGGCTGTTTTCCGCCGACACAAGTTCGCGCGCGCGTTCGACCACCTGTTTGTCCATGCCCAGCCGCTCGGAGATGGCGAAGGCGTTGGAACGGCCGGGGATACCCGTCAGCAGACGGTAGGTCGGCCGCAGGGTGTCGACATTAAACTCGCAGCAGCCGTTTTCAACGCGCGGGGTTTGCAGAGCGAAGGCTTTGAGTTCCGCGTAATGCGTCGTAGCGGCCGCCTTTGCCCCTTTGGCCTGCAGCGTTTCCAGAATGGCGGTGGCCAGCGCCGCCCCTTCGACGGGGTCGGTGCCCGCGCCGAGTTCGTCGATGAGCACCAGGCTGTTCTCGTCGGCCGCGGCGAGAATGGCGATGATGTTGGTGATGTGCCCCGAGAAAGTCGACAGCGACTGTTCGATGCTTTGCTCGTCGCCGATGTCCGCGAGCACTTTGCCGAATACGGGCACCTTGCTCCGGTCGCCGGCGGGGATCATCAGGCCGCAGGCTGCCATCAGCGTCAGCAGGCCGATGGTCTTGATGGAGACGGTTTTGCCCCCGGTGTTGGGCCCCGTGATGACGAGGATGTCGAAATCCTCGCCCAGGCGGATGTCGACGGGCACCACGTTTTTGGGGTCGATGAGCGGATGCCTTGCCGCGCGCAGGTTCAGTTCGCCCTTGTCGTTGAGTTCGGGCGGCGACGCTTTCATCGAGTAGGCGAACTGCGCTTTGGCAAAGATGAGGTCGAGTTCGACCGCGCACTCGTAACCCGAGAGGAGGGACTCGGCGTTCTGACCCGCCTCGGCGGACAGTTCGCTGAGGATGCGTTCGATCTCCTCGCGCTCGTGCCCTTTGAGCATGCGGATTTCGTTGTTCGCCTCGACGACCGGCATCGGCTCGATAAAAACGGTCGCGCCGCTCGACGAGGTGTCGTGGACCAGGCCGGGAATTTCGTTGCGGTATTCGTTTTTGACGGGAATGACGAAACGGTCGTTGCGCATGGTGACGATATGTTCCTGCAAAAACTTCGAATAATTCTGCGAGCGGGCGAACCTTTCGAGCTGCTCGCGGATTTTCGACTCGTTGACCCTGATTTTGCGGCGGATGTCGGCCAGCGCGGGGGAGGCGTGGTCGGCCATCTCGTCCTCCGACAGGATGGCGAGGGTGATGCGGTCTTCCAGATATTTGTTCGGGGCCAAAGCGCCGAAATAAAGGTCAAGCACCGACTCGACGCCCTTGTTGCCCGCGCGCCACTGCGAGAGGCCGCGGATGACGCGCAGCACCCCCGCGACGTCGAGCAGCTCGCGCATGGAAAGCACGCTGCCCGCCTCGGCGCGCATGAGCGCGTTGCTGACGTCGATGAGCCCGCCGAACGACGGGCCGCCGAAACGCGCCAGGAGCATGTGCGCGTCGCAGGTCTGGCCTGCCAGCGCCCTGGCCGCCGGCAGGTCCGTACACGGCTCGAGACCGAGCGCCGCCTGTTTGGCCTGCGCGCTCGAGGCGAAATCCGCCAGGCGCCGCAGCACTTTGTCGAGTTCCAGCGCTTTGCAGTGCCGGTTCATCGTTTCGGGCATGATCGGTTCTCCTGTGTTTCTATTGGATGGCGTAATAAAACTCAAGGCTCTTGAAACGCCGCTGCAGGTGCGCCTTGAGGTAATTTTCGCTTACGGCGGAAAGGGCGTTGAGCGCGTTGTCCGGCAGGGTAAAAAAGAAGATCCTCGACGCCTCGGCACAACAGATGTGCCGCAGCGCCGCGAGGACGCCCGCCGGCAGGGGATCCGCCCCCCCGCAGGCGGGGCACAGCAGCCGCCCGCCGGCGGCGTCGAGCGCGAACGCGCCATCTTCCCTGCCGCAGGCCGCGCAGGCCGTCAACTCCGGCGCGTAGCCCGCAAGACAGGCCAGCCGCATCTCCGTCACCGCCTTGATCAGCGCAGGCGGACGCTTGCCTGTGTCGAGGAAGTCCAGGGCGTTGAGCAGCAGTTTCAGGTATTGCGATGCCTCGTCGTTTTCGGGCGCGAGTTCGAGGGCGAGTTCGCAGAAGTACTGCGCCAGCGCGGTCTTTCGCATATCGCTGCCCAGGCCGAAGAAAACGCGTTTGGCGCGCGCGTCGCCGACGGTGTGCGAGTCCCTGCCCGCGTAGAAGGTAAAGTCGGCGTAGCTGAGCGCCTGCGTCGCGTTGCCCAGGCGGCTTTTCGGCCTTTTCGCGCCGTTGGCGAAAGCGCGCACGACGCCGAAATCCCTTGTCAGCACCGTGATAATCCTGTCGGATTCCCCGGTGTCCGAAGTTTTGATGACCAGACCGTCGGTATTCATCACCATGGCGCCAGCCTCCGCCGCCTCAGCCGAGGCCTAAAGAACGGATCGCGCCTTCGCGGTTGCGCCAGTCCTCTTTGACTTTTACACGGCAGCGCAGGTTGATGCGGCATTGAAAAAAGTTCTCCATTTCCTCTCTCGCGCGCGTCGCGGCGCGCTTGAGCGTTTCGCCGTTTTTGCCGATGATGATGCCCTTATGCGACGTTTTCTCGCAGTAGATGACCGCGTCGATGTCGGTGATGCCCGAGTCGCCGCGCTGACGCATGCGCTCGATCTCGACGGCGATGCCGTGCGGGACCTCCTTGTCGAGGATGCGCAGCAGTTTCTCGCGCAGGATTTCACCGGCCATCACCCTTTCCGGCTGATCGGTCAGCGTGTCCTCCGGGAAATAGTGGACGCTCTCGACGGCCAGCTTTTCCAGCTCCGCCAGCAGTTCGTCCATCTGGCTGCCCTTCAAGGCGGAAACGGGAACCGCCGCCTCGAGGGCGCACAGGCGAGAGAGTTTGTGTATCATCTCGAGCAGCTTTTCTTTTTTCGGTACGGTGTCGGTTTTGTTGAGGGCAAGGATCACCGGCACGTTTTGCTCTTTAAGCTTCGCGGCGAGTTCCGTCAGCGCGGGCGGCACCTGTTCGAAAGGCTCGGCGACCAGCAGGCAGGCGTCGACCCCGCCGATGCTCTCGCTGACCGCGCCGGCCATTTTTTCGCCCAGCAGGTTGCGCGGTTTGTGAAAACCGGGCGTGTCGGTGAATACCAGCTGTGTTTCGCCGCGCGTGAGCACACCCGTGATGCGCGTGCGCGTCGTCTGCGGCTTGTCCGAGACAATGGCCACCTTCGCGCCGAGCAGGCGATTGAGGACGGTCGACTTGCCCGCGTTGGGCAGGCCGACAATGGCGATAAACGCGGTTTTGGTCATGTCATTCGTTTTCCCCGGGCGGTTTTCCGGTAGCCGAACCGCCCTCTTTTTTGCGCTTGAAAAGCCGGCGGACAGCGGCCGGCCCCGCGAAAATATACGTCATCGCGCCCGCGAGGCTCAGCGCGAGTATGGCGAACATCCAGGGCTTATCGAGATAATAGGCGGCCATATCGCGGAAGGCGGCGGGCTGCCACAGCACGACGATACCGATGGCGAATGCGAAAACGGCTCCCGTCAGCACCGCGGCCGCGGCGGTGTCTTTGGCGATTTTCGCCATCTTGTTGTAGTTGTTCTCCAGCAGGTTGATGGTCGCCTCGATGGCCGTGTTGATCAGCTCGGACATAAACACAAGGGCGTTAGCAATGAAAATGATGGTCAATTCGACCTTTGACACTGTGAAAGAATCCCTGAAAAAAAAGAGCAGGGAATACATATAGACAACGGTCACGAGGTGGATCCTCATGTTGCGTTCGTAGCGCAGGCAGTGAAGAAGGCCGCTCCACGCGTAGGAGAAGCTTTTGAGCAGCGGTTTCATAACTCGTCGTCCATATAGTAGCTCGAGCTTCTTTTCAGCCCCAGCTGCGTGAGCACGGTCTCTTCCTTTTCACGCATGCGCACCAGTTCCAGCCCGCCGGGCTCATGGTCGTAGCCGAGCAGATGCAGCATCGAATGCACGGTCAGGTAGCCGATTTCCCTTTGAAGGGAATGGCCGAAACGGTTGGCCTGCTCGACGGCGCGCGGCACCGAAATGACGATGTCGCCGAGCATCTGCGCGCCTGTGTCGTTGTTGATGTCATAGACGCCGTCCATCCCCAATGGGAAGCTCAGCACGTCGGTGCTCTCGTCGATATTCCGGTGCTTCAGGTTGAGCTCGCGCATCTTCTCGTCGTTGACGAAACTGACGCTGATTTCGGCCGAGCCGTTGAAATTTTCGTTGACGAGTACGGCCGTGCAGCATCGTCTGACCAGCATCCTGACGCCTGTCGGGATCTTGAAATCCTTCTGGTTGTTGGAGATGATGACCTTGATTTTTTCGATCATTTCCTTTTCCTGCCCTCCTCGCTCCTTTCGTAGGCGGCGACGATTTCCTGCACCAGCCGGTGCCGGACAATATCTTTTTCCGTCAGGCGGACCGTTGCGATATCCTTGATATTCCTGAGCACCTTCATCGCGTCCACGAGGCCCGAACGTTTGCCGTCCGGCAGGTCGATTTGCGTGACGTCCCCCGTGACGACGATGCGGGAGTTGAACCCCATACGGGTCAGGAACATCTTCATCTGCTCGGGCGTCGTGTTCTGCGCCTCGTCGAGGATGATAAAACTGTCGTCGAGCGTGCGCCCGCGCATATAAGCCAGCGGGGCGACCTCGATGCTGCCGCGTTCCTGGTGCTTCTGGTAGTTCTCGGCCCCGAACATCTCGAACAGGGCGTCGTAGAGCGGCCTCAAATAAGGGTCGACCTTCTGCATCAGGTCTCCGGGCAGAAAACCGAGTTTTTCGCCCGCTTCGATGGCGGGCCGCGTCAGAATGATTTTGCTGACCTCCTTGGCACGGAAGGCCCGGACCGCGTTGGCTACGGCGAGGTAGGTCTTGCCCGTGCCGGCGGGGCCGATGCCCATGACGATGGTGTTTTTCTGCATCGCCTCGACGTATTTCTTCTGGCCGAGCGTCTTCGGTTTGACGGGTTTGCCGCGCGAGGTGATGCATACGACGCCCTCCGCCATCTCAGCGAGCTGTTCCTCGCTGCCGTCGCTGATGAGCGAAAAGACGTAGCGCACGTTCTGCTCGTTGAGCGTTTCGCCCTTGTTGATAAGCGTCAGCATCCCGTTGACCGCCCGCACGCCTTTCGCCACGTTCTCGGCCTCCCCGCTGAATTTGATTTCCGAACCGCGGCTGATGATGGCGATGTTGAACTCGTCCTCCACCAGGCGGATATTTTCGTCAAAACTGCCGAACAGGCTGATGGCCTGTTCCATACGCTCGATATTGATGGTCTGTTCCGTTTTTAACCGCTCCCTGTTTGGATAAACCTAACAATTTTAGTCAATTATACCATAATTATATAATATCAACGAGTGGTTTTTACCAAATCAAATCAAAAATCCCGCCGCCGCCGCACGGTCTCACTTGGTATAGAAAAACCGCATTGAAAAGGCGGGCCGCACCAAGCGGCCCGCACAAACACAGGAGGCTTCCTTTTGCCGTCCGTTAGGCCAAAATGCCCTTGATTTGCCCGAGCACCCGCATGATGACGGAAAGATAATAGAAAACATCACCGCTCTTCAAGTCCGCTGCGGTGGTGGGATGCAGCGTCATGCCCTTGTCGCCCGCTGCCATAAACTGCGGGTGCGCGGCGTCTGTCCACACGGTGGGCTGTTCTTCCTGTTCCAACAGCCAGAAGACAAAATCGCAAAACTGGGAGCCGTAAAGCGTGCCGACATGCGCCACGCCCCTGAAAAACCATACCTGTTCGGGAAACATGCAGGTAGACGCGTCGACGACGCGGTCGGGGGAAATATGGTTTCTGCCGCAGCAGGCGTTCGCCTGGACGTAGCCCGCCGGCAGTGTTTCGCCCAGTTTCGCCACCGTCGCGCCTGCGCTCGTGCATACGGTCTCGATGAGGCCGTCGCTCTGTTGCGCGGCGGCGGGGCAGGCGGGAATCAGCGCGTCTTCGTAATTGGAGGTGAACATCACATTGATGCCGCTGAGCATCGCGTTTTCAATAATTTCCCGGCGTTTTTCGCGAACGTTGTAATGGAAATCGTCGATTCTTTCCACCAGCGCGGCGTATTTCGGGTCGCTCAGCAGCGCGCTTTTCGCCTGTTCGTAGGCGCCTTCGCGTACCAGCGACCACATGCCCGGCATGGTGCCAAGCGTGTCAAGCATGACTTCATCGATGGCTCTGTCCTTCAAAGCGGAGAGCATCCCGTTGAAAAAATCGACGATATCCTGCAGCGCGCCGGTCATATCCAGCGTTTCCACCAACACGTCGAGGACCCTATCGAGATTTTGGTCGGAGTTGACGTTCAGCCGCAGGTAATGCTTCAGCGCCGTTTTGTCGATGCCGATGCTGCCGTTGAGCAGTTCGCCCGCCGTGAGCGAGCCGGAAAAAGCGGACGAAAGGAACAGGCAGCTTTCGACGTCGCCGTAGCCGAACTTTGCGAAATAAGCCAGCGTCAGTGAACCGCCGAGGCTGCACGCCGTCAGGTCGACTTTGCTGTGGCCCGTTTCCGCTTTGACCCGCTTAATCATGGCGTTCAATGCTTCCGCATGCTCCAGCGGGTCCAGGCGCCAGTCGTAGTTGAAATAATACACGTGGTCCGCGCCCAAGCGGTCGCAGGCGGAATGCAGCAGGCCCTCCTCGCTGATAAGGGCGGTGCTCATATACTCGGGATAATTCGCCATCGATAAAGGAAACGTCCTGGTCGTCAATTCATACTTTGAATCGCCGTTCGCGTCGCAGGCGGACGGTTCGAGCAGTTTGTTGGCCAGGGGCACCAGCCGGTCGCCGAACTTATTCCAGTCGCCTGTAACATAGGCGGCGAAAAGGCCGGGGATGGCGGCGCGTGCCACCTCTGCGTAATTGATGACCGGCGGCCACACCTGGAGTTCGTCCGGCGTGCCCTCGCCGCGTATGAGCGGAAAGCCGTTCATGCCGCCGACGACCACCAGCGGCGTATGCCCGCAAGCGCAGCCCTGCGCGGCGAACGCCGGCGTAACGGAAAGCGCGAAAATGACTGCCGCGATGAGAATACTCAACCACTTTTTCATTAAAATATCCTTTCTTTCAGACAAGACGGAGCAAGACGGAGGGACGGTTCTTCTGTCCTGCCGCCGTTTTCCGGCCGGCTGATGTCCGGAAATGCCTTTTTCTTTTTTAAGCGCTGATGATTGCCACGAAAACGCGGGGGCCCTGTTCGGCGATGCCGCTATTCCTGCATTTTTTTGATATATTCCAGCGCGAAATTCGCCGCCTCCAGGTCATAGGGCGTCGTGATTTTGAAATTAAAAAATTCGCCTCGTACCAGATGGATGGGGATGTCGCTGAAATAGCAGATTTTGGTCGTCTCCGTCAGCCGCGCGCGCTGTTCGGGGCTCAGCCGCTCGTAGGCGTCGAGCAGCTTGTGGATGCGGAAGCCCTGCGGGCTTTGCCCGGCGAACAATTCGCTCCTCAGCGGCATATCGCTGACGGTCCGCCCGTCGGCGGAGCGCACGACGGTGTCGTTGACCGGCACCACGGTGTTGCAGGCGTCGCAGTTTTCCATAGCGGCGATGACGTCGCCGATAATCCTTAAGGTGACAAAGGGGCGCACAGAGTCGTGGATAAGCACGATGTCGCTGTCCGTTGTGCGGTTGTTTTCCCTGATAGCATTGAGCACGTTGAGCATGGTGCCCTCGCGGTCAGCCCCGCCCTGGCACAAACGCAGGCGCTCGTCGGCGCCGATGTATTCCCCGATCTGCTGCCGTGCCAGTTCAAGCCAGTCCCCGTTGGAACCGACCCATACCTGGCGGATGCGGCTGTCTTTGAGAAAAGTGCGCAGGCAGTGGATGAACACGGGTGCATCGCCCAGCATCAGAAACTGCTTGGGCACAGGCGAGTTCATCCTTGTGCCGGACCCTCCGGCGAGAATGGCGCCGTAGATTTTCGGCTCAACGGTCAAACCGGCACCCCCTCGGGTTTCGCGGGTTTAAGTTTCAATAAAAATTTCGGTATCTTAAACTTCTGCAGCAGGTCAAACACCAGCGCGAAGGGTTTGGTCGACAAGACGAACGTCAGCGCCAGCGCGATGAAGATCATCGAGATTCTGCCCCGGAAAGTGTCGACAAAATACTTGTCCCAGTCGTATTCGAGATACGCGAGATAAAGGAACCGGTGCAGGATATACACCTGCAGCGTGCGCGCGCCGAAGCGCGTATAGAAGGTCTTGCAGCGCGGCGTCAGCGCGAGAAAGGAGATAATCAGACCCGAGGCGAAAAAGTAGAAAATGACCCTCGCCAAAAACCGCAGCGGCACCGCGAGTTCTTTGACATAGTCGATCGAACCGTAGGAGCGGTTGCAGGTAATCAGGCTCACCGGCACTTTCTCGCGGAAGATAAAGAAAATACCGACCGAGAACAGCGTGAACAGCACGGCGAAAATCCGTGCCTTTTTTGTGTAAAGCTTTTCAATAAGCGCCGGCGTGCAGTAGTAGCCCGCCATGAAGAAGGGGAAATGCACGAACATCCTCGACAGCGAGACCAGGTCGCCTGCCTTCGTGTCATAGCCGATGGCCAGCGCGAACAGGAATCCGCCGAGCATGATGTACTTGGGCTTGAACTTGTCGACGACCGGCAGCAGTATCAGCCAGCCGATGAGGCATTGCAGGAACCACAGCGAGCTTCTTGCGGAAAAGAAACTGACGGCCACTTCGTTTTTCAGCACGAACAGTTCGAAACACGTCACGGCTGCCTGCGCCGCAAAGAAAATGACGATATAGGTAAACAGCCGCTGCACGTTGATGCCGTCCGGCCCCCGAAGGTACTTCTTGGCGAAATAACCCGAGATAAAAATCATGCAGGGCATGTGCAGCGTGTTGCACAGCGCCCACAACTCCGCATAGAGCGAGTGGCCGCTTTTAAACGGCGACACCGCATGCGCAAGCACGACGAAGTAGATCAGCACAAATTTCGCGTTGTCAAAAAAGTACTGCCGCCCGGCGCTGTCCGCATACTCGTTTTTGGTGTAAAAAGGGTTTTTCAGTCGTTTCGGCTGCGCGGTCATTTACTATCCTCCCCGGTATTTTTCGGCTTGCCCAGGACCATCCGCTCGAGTTCCTCCACCGGAATGTCCGCATATTTCCCCAGGCTGTATTCGTAAACGTAGTGGTGCGATTTTCTCGTCGTCACCGGCGGCATTTTCATATAGTCGCCGAAATGGCAGACGAGGTAGTCCTCCCAATGGCTCATCGTCGGCACCTGCCGTCCCTCGAACTCGAGTATGACCGGTTCGCCCCAGTATTCGACGGGGAAACGCTCCTGGTCGTAGGTGTAAATGCTCGCCGGCAGACAGACCCAGGTCGCTGTTTTTTCACCCAGGTAGCGCGTCGCCCAGCGGTGCCAGCGCCATTTGAGGAAGCGGCGGGGAATCATGCGGAACAGAAGCCGGCGGAAATAGACCCGCCTCGCCGTTTTGGTAAACGACATCGCAGGCAGGTCGCGCGCTTTTTCCAGCATGCAGGTGCGCCAGAAGCGGCATTTCGCTTCATGCTCCAGCCGCTTTTTCTCGTCGTCCGGGCTCGGCTCCAGCGCCAGGATGTCGAGGAAAATCCTGCCGTTTCTTAAACCTGTTTCAAACTTCGTGCCACGGATTTCAATGCGGTTGTGGCAGAACGGCACGCAATCCTTTTCGAGGATGAACTCCGGGTCCAGTTCCTTCGGGGCGATTTTCAGCAGCTTTTCGTAATCGGCGCGCGGCATGGTGATGTCCATGTCGTCGTCCCACGGGATAAAGCCTTTGTGCCGCACGGCGCCGAGGATGGAACCTCCGGCAATGTAGTAGCGCAGATGATGTTTTTGGCAGATTCTTTCGAACTCAAGATATATCTTAAAAACAAGCAGCTGGATTTTGCGAATATCGCCCGGGTCGACCTCACGGGTCACCCGCGCCGCGAGCCGCCTTTTGCCGCTGAGATGGATGTTTTCGCGCAGGGACGCCCGCAGTTTGAAGGGAGCGAACAGGATCTTGTACGGCAGCGGAAGTTCGCTCATCGGCAGCACGTACCGGTCCTGCAGCCTGGACGCAAGGCGCAGAATGCCGAAACCGGCGTAATTGAGCACATTGAGCCTGTTGCGCATGAACCCTTTGACGGCAAGCGCGGCGTTGACCGCCGCGGGTTCGCCGCCGGGCGGGAATTCGTTGTCGAAAAGAGCCGGCGCGGCTGTTTTCTCCGCAGAGATATATTTATCGGTACCAGCGCAGCCCTGCAGAACATACGCGGCCTGCCGCGCGTCCATCCGTATGCCGGGCAGCGCCATGACCGCGTCTTCGGGCTGCAGGCCGCAAACGGCCAAGTACGTCGCCATGTCGGGCAGGGCGAGGTTTTTGGCGAAATAGAGTTTTTCCGGTTCCCCCTTGTGTTTGGCGGCAAAACGCTCGAGCGCGGCGACCGTCTCAAGCCCCGTCCGCAGCGCGTATGCGGCGTCGAAAGCTTTGAAAGAGAGCCGGTTAAAACTTGCAAGCACATCGGCGGTCGGAATACCGCGGCAAAGCGCCGCCGCGGCGATGGTGCCGGCGGGGATTTTTCTGTCCGCCATCGCGCCGAAAACCGCGTCGAACCGTTGCGTATCTGCGGCGGATACCCCCTTCAATTCGTCCCTAACACGCTTAAAAAGCGCATAACTCTCTTCCAGTTTTGCGAGGTGTTCGGCGCCCGCCTGCGCGAGCGCATCCTCCCATTGCTTAACGATGCCTTCCCGGCAGCCGTCCTCAAGCAGGCTTCTCGCGCCGTCCGAGAAGGCCGCCCGTTCTTCCGCCCGCATGAATTGCTCGAGCGCCGCCTCGATGGTGTCCGTGTCCGCGGCGTTGACCGTGACCGCGGGGTTGGTATCCGCGCCGTTAAGCATATCGCGCAGCAGCAGCGAGGGGATACCCGCGGCTATGCCTTCCATGACGGATTTCGGCATGTGAACCGGCGGCGCGTAGGTCATCGCGACCGATGCGCCGCGAAGCGCCCGCAGGGGCTTGAGCAGTTTCATTTCAGCCCGGATGCCCTCCGACTCGGGCAGGGCGTTGAGCGCGGTGAAAAAGTCGGTCAGCCGTTTGCCGGCTTTCATCTCGAGCCCGGCGGCGACATACAGCGTGGCGTCCGGATATTTTTGCCTGACTTTCATAAAAGCGGCGACCGGCCGTTCCAGGTTCGCCGCGGCGCTGGCGACGAAGTAAGCGATATGCCTGCCCTCCAGCGGGGCGGGGCTGATTTCGCTATCTGAATATGGGAAAAAATAGCGAATCCTGACACAGGGTGCCACCCCGAGAGAATCGGCCATACGGCAGTCGGCGGCCGACGGGCTGATGACCAGGTCCGCTTTGCGCAGCATATAAGCGAGTTCCGCGCACATGCGCGCGCTGCCCGCGCTTAAGCCCGACAGGGGCGACCGGTCCAGCGCGAGCACAATGCAGCGCCCGAGTTTCTCCGCGGCCGCGAAATACTGCAGCGTTTTTTCGGAATGAGGCGGAAAAAAAACGACGGTATCCGCGTCGATTTCGCCCAGCAGTTTATAAAAAGCCCCGCCGGGCGTGTACCCTTCCAGTTCGAGGTACGCGGTGACGCAGCGAGGGATTTCCGCGTCAAAAACAAAATCGTCGCCCTGCGGAATTTCTTCCGTTATCAGCCGGATGTCGCGGCCGCCGGCTTTCAGGGCGCTCATCAGGGCCGCGAGCGACTGCGCCGAGCAGTTGCCGCGCATACCGCGGCTGTGGAAAACCAAGGTTTTCTTTGCGTCTGAAACCGCTGAGGCCGAGTCGCCGGGCATACAAACAGAATCCTTTCAAGAACCCCGTTCCGGTTCTCCGAATTTTTAGGTATTGTAACATAAGGAGGGTGAAAAATCAATTTGACCGGTCTCCTGAATGAGGCCGCATATAATCAAGCTCCGGGTTATTGTAATTGTATTTTACTTTACACAATGATATAATATTATAAAACAGGCGGAAAGGGCGGGTGCCGTCGCAATGAGAATCATCGTTGTCTCCGATTCGCACGGCGACGCCTTCGCCATCCGCAGCGTCATCGAAAGGCAGCGTTCCGCCGCGATGCTCATCCACCTCGGCGACGGCGAGCGCGATATGCTCGAGGTCGAGGGATGCCTCGGGCCGATGCGGGCGGTGCGGCTGCGCGGCAACTGTGATCTGGGCTCCGTGTCGCCGTCTTCCTGCATCGAATTTGCCGGAGGGCAAAAGATTTACTGCACCCACGGTTACGCCGAGGCGGTAAAGTTCGGCTTTTCCGCTCTGGAGCAAAAAGCCAGGGAACAAGGCGCGGCCGTCGCCCTGTTCGGCCATACGCACGAGCCTTATTATGAATACCGCGACGGCCTGCATCTGTTCAACCCCGGCAGCATCCGTCACGATGACTACGGCGTCGTCGATATCGATGGCCGGTCAATCGTCTGCATCCACATGAAAATCAACTGAGGAGGAAAAGCCGTGACCCTGCCCAAACTCGCCGCTTTTGATTTCGGCGGGACGCTGTTTATCGACGGCAAGTTCAGCCGCTTCGACGGCCTCGAAGGCCTGCGGCGCGCCGCGCTCAACCCCGGCGCCGTCGACACGCAGATGCTGTGCGAGCAGATGGAAGATATCGAGCGCCGCGCCAAAGGCGGCCTTCCGGAAAATAACGGCTCCCGCGTGGAAATACGCCTGCAGGAGACCTTCAGAAATCTCTTGGCTGTCTCCGGCCTTCGCTTTCCTTTCGGGCTGACCCAATGCGAACTCGTCTTCGACGCTGCGAACTCGACGCGCCGAAAGACGCCTTACATGAGCGAACTGCTCGCTTACTTGGCGCGCAGGGGCATCAAGACGGGCGTCATCAGCAACACCGTTTTGTCGGGCGAAGCGATGAAAGCCATCGTTGACCGCTGGTATCCAGGCAACGAAATGTCTTTTGTTTATACCAGCGCCGATTTTCTGTTCTGCAAACCTTCCCCCGATATGTTTCACGCCGCCGCGAAAACGGCCGGCGTAAAGCCGGAGGAATGCCTGTACTGCGGCGACAGCCTCGACGCGGACGTCGCCGGAGCGCTGGGCGCGGGCATGCAGGCCGTACTGTACGACACCGCCGGCGCCCGCGGCTGCGAAATGCGCCTGAAAGGCGGGAAGGAATATACGGCCGTCGGCGGCTGGGAACACCTGATCGCCATGCTTGAGGGCCTGTAACACCTCTTGGCGCGAGGGTAAAAAAGGCTCCCCAAAACGGAGAGCCTTCGGATATGTTTGACCCTTTTCAGGTCCCTGTCTTGCCGGCGCCCGCGATTTTTTCGAGGTCGATGAGCGCGATGCACTTGACGGGGCAGACCTCGTTGCACTTGCCGCAGGCGGTGCATTTGGCATAGTCGACCTTCGCGCAGTTGTTTTCGACGTGGACGGCGTCGAATTCGCATACTTTGACGCAGCGCATACAGCCGATACAGCCGGCCTTGCACTGCTTTCTGGTGACGGCGCCCTTCTCTTGATTTTTGCAAAGCACCGCCGACTGCGGCGTATGCAGCGGCAACATTTCGATCAGGTTTTTCGGGCAGGCTTCCACGCACATCCTGCACGCCGCGCACAGCGCGGGGTTGATCCTCGCGATGCCGTGGCAGATGGAGATCGCGCCGTACCGGCATACGTTGACGCAGTCGCCGAATCCCAGGCAGCCGTAAACGCACTCTTTGTATCCGCCGAACAGCTGGTTGGCCATGCGGCAGCTTTTTTCACCGATGTAGTTGAGCTTGGCGCTGGAGTTGTGCGTAAAACCCTGGCACAGCACCACGGCGGCGGAGGGCAGCACCTCGCCGGCGTCCAGGCCGGTCAGTTTCGCGATTTCTTTCGAAACATCGTTTCCGCCCGGCGCGCACAGGGCCGTGTCCTTTGTTTGGCCTTTCGAGAGCGCCGCCGCGTAACCCGAGCAGCCTGAAAAGCCGCAGGCGCCGCAGTTGGCTCCCGGGAGGACCGCCTCAATTTCATCGGCAAACTCGTCGACCGGAACCGCCATGAATTTTGAAGCGACCGCAAGGCCGAGCCCCGCAATCAGGCCAATGGCGGATACAATGACGACCGCGAGCAATATCGGATCCATTCCCCAGTCTCCTTTACTTGAATAATCCTTCGACCAGCCCGTCGAAACCGAAAAACGACACCGAGGTCAGCGACGCTGCAATCAGCGTAATCGGCAGCCCCTGCAGGAACTTGGGCACCTCGCAGTTTTCCATCCGCTCGCGCACGCCGGCGAACAGGAACATCGCCAGCATAAAGCCCAGCCCCGCGCCCAGGGAATTGACCAGCGAGCCCGAGAAGGGATACGCCAGGAAGTTCGGGTCCCCGCCGGCCAGTTTTTCAAGGTTCAAAAACACGACGCCAAGCACGGCGCAGTTGGTCGTGATCAGAGGCAGGTAGATGCCCAGCGCGTTGTAAAGCGGCTTGACATACTTTTTCAGCACGATTTCAACCAGCTGGACCAGCGCCGCGATAACGAGAATGAATACGATGGTCTGCAGGTATTCGAGACCGTTCTTTTCCAGCAGGTACTTGTTGATCGGGAACGTGACCGCCGTGGCGAGCACCATGACGAAGATGACCGCCGCCGACATACCCATGGCGGTGTTGCGTTTTTTCGATACGCCTAAGAAGGGGCAGATGCCCAAAAACTGGCGCAGCACGAAGTTTTCGGTCAGGATGCCGGTGAACAGGATGATCATAAACGCTTTCGCCATTATGCCGTCACCTCGCTTTCCGCCTTATCTTCGCCCCTGAGCGCGCAGGCCTGGGCCATGGGGCAGGCATCGCAGCCTTCGAGCGTCGCCTTCTTCAAGCCTTTTTTCTCTGCCAGTTTGTTGGCGAACGCCATCATCAAACCGTAGACGAAGAATCCTCCCGGCGGCAGAATCAGGATGGCGACGGGCGGAATCGAGGCTGGGAAGATGGCGATGCCGGCCAGCGAGCCCGCGCCGAAAAATTCCCGGATGATGCTCATCAGCACGATGGCGGCTGTGAAGCCGATGCCCATCCCGATGCCGTCGACCGTCGAGGCGAGCACCGGATTTTTGCCCGCGAACGCTTCGGCGCGGCCGAGGATAATGCAGTTGACGACGATCAGCGGCAGGTATATGCCCAGCATTTCGTCGACTGCAGGCGCGAACGCTTTGACCAGCATCTGCACGATGGTGACGAACGCCGCGATAACAATGATATAGGCGGGGATGCGCACCTTGGCCGGGATGACCTTTCTCAGCGCCGAGATGACCACATTGGAACCGATGAGAACCGCCGTGGCCGAGATACCCATGCCGATGGCGCCGATGACCGAGGTCGATATCGCGAGCGTCGGGCAAGTTCCGAGCACCAGGCGCAGCACCGGGTTTTCTTTGAGGAATCCTTTGGTGAACTCCTGCATCATCGTTTTCTTTTCAGCCATGTCAATTCCCCCCTTGAAGGATGCCGAAGACGCTGTAAGCCGTCTTGACGGCCCGGTTGACGGCGTCGGAGGTGACCGTCGCCTGCGACACCGCGTCGACGCTGCCGGCCTCCGAACCGGGCAAGCCGGTGTAGAGATTAAAATAACTGTCGCCGACCATCCCGCGGCCCTCCCTGTCGCTCCAGTTGCGCAGGTCGACGCCCGTGATAACCCCCTGCAAGTCAAAACCCGTGGCGATTTCAACAAGGCCTTCGAGGCCCGGAGCAGAAGTGTAAACGACATAACCGACGGGCTTGCCGCCTGCGTCGTAACCGGTGAAACAGGCGTAGTCTTTTCCGTTGTAGGCGACGCTGTATTCCTCGCTGAAGGCCGCAGAGCCCGGAATAAGCTTCAGCAGGTCCGGGTTGGTGTTGACCGGCAGGGTGGTTTCCGGCGGTTTTGTCGTCGACGGCTGCGTGGCCTGCGTATCGGGTTCCGTCTGCGCCGCGGTGGTCGTCTGAACAGCTGTCGAACCGGGCTGGCTGCCGCTTCGGACGGCATCGAAAAGGACGAGCGCCTTGTTGACGGCGGCCGTCACGGCTTTCGAGGTAATCGTCGCGCCTGTCATCGCCTGAATTTCGCTTTCTTTCGGGTCGGATTTGGCGACGCCGATAAAACCGCTCTTGCCGGCAAAGCGGTTGAGGAAATCCTCTTTGAGCGCGTTCATGCCCAGACCCGGCGTTTCCGCTATTTGAAGGATGCTGATTTTGACGACCTTGCCCTCATTGTCGAGCGCCGTCATGACTTTGATATCGCTGCTGTAGCCCGTGGCGGAGGTGGTGAAAACATAGCCAGCCGTTTCTCCGCCGGCGTTGAGACCGATATAGTAGGCGACGGGCTCGCCGTCGAGTTCCAATTCCTTTTTTTGAAATGTTTTCGCCTCGGCGAGCAGCTCGGCCAGGGCCTTGTTCTCGTTTTCCAAAGCAAGGTCTGCGATGCGCGGCGCCGTAATTTTATTGGTCAGCGCCAGCAGCGCCGTGGAGACCAGGCAGATGGCGAACAGCACGACCGCGGGCATCAGAAGCTTTTTCAGTCCGCCGTTTTTCATGTTTTCACCCCGCTTTTCTCATTTTCCTTCCGCTTTTCTTTCGGGGTTCCGAAGGCTTTGGGCAACGTCCAGCGCTCGATGTGCGGGACGAGCAGGTTCATCAGGATGATGGAGAAGGAGACCCCTTCTGGCATACTCCCGAAAAGGCGGATCGCCGCCGTCAGCAGGCCGCAGCCGGCCGCGAAAATCAGCTGGCCTTTGATGTTGATCGGCGATGTGGCGTAATCGGTCGCCATAAAAATCGCGCCCAGCAGCAGGCCGCCGCCGAGCACCTGGTAGCCGACGAAAGCGAGGTCGCCCTTGCCCGCAAGCAGCATCACCGCCGCGAACGTGCCGACGTACGTCAGAGGAATGACCGGCGTGATGACCCTTCTGAACAGCAGGTAGGCGCCGCCGAGAATCAGCGCGACGGCGCAGACCTCGCCCAGGCTGCCGCCCCGCTCGCCGAAGAACATTTTGAGCATCGAAGGCATCCCCGGGGTCGACTCGATATTTTTCATATTGTCAACCAGATATAAGCCGTTGAGTTTGAAAAGATTCAGCGGCGTGGCGGTGGTAACGGCGTCCGGCCCGTTTTTCCATGCAAAGGGGGCGGTCCAGGAGGTCATTTGCTTGCCGAAGGAGAGGAACAGCACGATGCGCGCCAGCAGCGCCGGGTTGACGAAGTTTTTGCCCAGTCCGCCGAAGAACTGCTTGACGACGACGATGGCGACGACCGCGCCGATGGCCGCCATCCACAGCGGGAAAGAGACCGGGAGGTTGAACGCCAGCAGGAGGCCCGTGACGATGGCGCTCAGGTCGCCGAGCGTATTGGGCCGCTTCATCGCCTTGCGCGAAAGGTATTCCGCCGCCATGCAGGTGCCGACGCACACGCCCGCGAGCGCCAGCGCCCCCGGGCCGAAATAGTAGACCGAAGCGATCAGCGCCGGAACCAGAGCGATAATCACGTCGAGCATAATGCCCGTGGTCGTCGCGCCCGAGCGCACGTGGGGGGAGGGACCGACGGTCAGCTTCTTGTTCAGCGGCATTGTTCTTCACCTGCCTTGTTTTTAATGGCTTTTGCCAGCCTCAGGTATTGGACGAGCGGGATGCCCGATGGGCAGACATACGCGCAGCTGCCGCATTCCATACAGGTGTCCGCCGAAAGTCTTTCGATCATAGGAACGTTGCCGGCTTTCGCGGCGTCCATAATGGCTGTCGGCACCAGGTTCAGCGGGCAGACAAAAGCGCAGCGCCCGCAGCGGATGCAGTCGCGTTCTTTTTTCAGCCGGAAGGTGTTTTCGGCGAACGCGAGGATGGCGTTGTACTGCTTGAGCGTCGGGAAGTCCGTTCCGATGACCGCGGAGCCCATCATCGGGCCGCCCGCGATAATTTTATAGGGGTCGGCCTTGAAACCGCCGCAAAAATCAATCAGCTCGCTGATGAGCGTGCCGATGGGCGCGCGGACGTTGCCCGGTTTCGCGATGGCGGAACCGTCGACGGTCAGCGAGCGGCTGACGAGCGGTTTGCCTGTTTTCAGGTAACGCGCCAAGAAAGACACGGAGGCGACGTTCATCACCAGGCAGCCGACAGCGGAGGGCAGTTTGCCGGGCGGCACTTTCCTGCCGGTCACCGAGCGGATCATCATCTTCTCCGCTCCCTGCGGATAACGGGACCTCAGCGACATCACCTTGATTTCGTCGCCGGTATCCTGGAAGTTGTCGGCGACCTTTTTCATCTCGGCGATGGCCTCCGGCTTGTTGTCCTCTACGGCGATGACTACATTCTTAATGGCCAGCATGTCCTTGACGACGCGCACGCCCGAGAGGATATCCCACGAGTTTTCGATGCACTCCCGGTAGTCGACCGTAATGTACGGCTCGCATTCGGCGGCGTTGATGATCAGGGTGTCGATTTCGACGCCTTGCGGAATGTTCAATTTGACGTGGGCGGGGAAACCCGCTCCGCCCAAACCGACGAGCCCCGACTCCCTGACGGCGGCGAGGAACTCCTCTTTGGTGTCCGCCTTCGGGGGCGCTATCCCTTCGAAAAGCCGCATCTCCCCATCGGATTCGATGGTGACCGCCTCGGCGATTTCACCGCTGGCCAGCGGCAGGGGCCCGATGGCCGTGACGACGCCCGAAACGCTTGCGTGAATCGGCGCCGAACAGTATTTATCGCTGTCGCCGATTTTTTGGCCGACGCCGACGGTGTCGCCGACGCTGACCGTCGGGCGGCAGGGCGCGCCGATGTGCTGCCGCATGGCGAGCGTCACCTTGGATGGAGCGGGCATGCGCACCGTTTCGCAGCCGGCGGTATTCTTGTTGTGCGAGACGCCGACGCCGCCCCTGTTGCGCGCAGAGGCTTTCAGGACTCCTTTTTGACGGATATGATTCATTTGTTCATCTCCTGAACCGTATTGTTGCCGCCTTCCGGCAGCCGATCGCCGGCGAAGTACCGGCTTTGTTTTTCCAGCGCGGGCATGACGGCGCGCATGACGAGCCCCGTCACGGTGCCGGTCACGACGGCGAAGACGGCGAGCAGGGGAGCGTAGGCCGCTATGGAACAAGTACCCGTAAGCGCCGCCGCTGCGGCCAGCTGGCCGGCGTTATGCGCCGCGGCTGCAAGGACCGATATGCCGACGATGCCGAAAGGGCGTTTCCCGGCGCGCCAGAGGGCGTACATGACGGCCGTGCTGAGCAATCCGCCCGAAAAACTCATCAGGGCGGCCGCCCAGCCCCTCGTGACGAAGGCGAACAGCGCTTTGACCAATACGATGGCCAGCGCCTGGGGCAGACCCAGCCGGGCCGCTGCGAACATGTTGACAATGTTCGAAAACCCGGGTTTTGCGCCCGGCGGTAGGCCGGGCATCGCCGGTATCAGGCTTTCAAGGTACGATAACACCAGGGCCTGCGCCCCGAGGATTCCGAGCAGAGCGGCGGTTTTTGCCGGGCTGCTGCCGGCCTTTTGCCTTGCCGGCGCCGCGCTAATAGGTGATGGCATCGACGGACGAATTCTCCTTGCGTGTTCCCTCTATCACAACCGCTGTTCCGGACGGCAGGCAGACCGCCGTGTCGCCGCGCCTGCTGAGCGCCCCCGCTTTAACGCAGAGTTTATCGGGGCATCCGGCGGACAGGTACCTGATTTTGCCGGGCTCGACCCGGATGGTCACCTTCGGGTCGGTGTCAAGTTCGATGAGGTAGGGCTCTTTAACCTTGGCAAGGTCGATGCGCCTGAACTCCTGCCCGCCGCTGTAGATGACCGCCTGCAGGGGAGGGGATGTCCAATGGCGCGCGCCTAAGGCCGCAAGCGCGGCGGCCAGAAGAACGGCGATGAGGATGACGTCGCTTTTCTGCAGTGTTTTGCGTTTCATAGCTGGTCGACGAGGGTGAAGCCCCGTTCATCCGTCAGTTTGAAAAGGTCCTTAAGCCCTCCGGTGACGCAGACCTTGCCGTCGCCGCCGATGAAAACGGCCTGGGCGGAGTATTTTTCAAGCAGGGGAAGGCTTTTTTCGTAACCGAGTACGAAACAGGCCGTCGAGAGCGCGTCGCTGGCCAGGCCGCTTTGGCAAAAAACCGTGACGCTTGTCAGCCCGCTGTCGGCCGGGTATCCCGTCGCGGGGTCGAGGATATGGTGATACCGTTTACCTCCGAGCTCAAAATACTTTTCATAATTGCCGGATGTTGAAACAAAACCGTTTTTCAGCGTCAGGATCCCCATGTATTCGGACGCTGTGCCGTCCGGGTTGCGGATGCCTACGGTGAATGTCTCCCTGTCGCTTGAGGAATAAAGCATGACGCTGCCGCCGACCGAGACCACGGCCTTGTCGATGCCGTTTGCGGCGGCGATATCCTTCGCGATATCGCAGGCGATCCCCTTGCCGATAGCGCCCATGTCGAGGCTTTGGCCTTCGGGATGCGTAACGGCTGCCGCCTCCACGCGCACCTTGCCGTATCCCGTTTGGCGCAGCAAGGCAGCAATCTCTCCGGCCGGCGGTACGCGCCGGGCGCCGGTGCCGATACCCCAGGCGTCCGAGACGGCGCCCAGCGTAATGTCCAGCGCGCCCGAGGAGGCTTTGCACAGTGCGAGGGTTTCGGTCAGCCGGGCCGCGGTATCCGCCCCGACTTCGGTACGGATGTTCCCCGCAGCGGCATTGATCCGGTAAATATCGGAACCCTCTGCGGTCCTCGAAAGGCTTTTTCGTTCGGCGGCGGTGATATCCTGCAGAATCTTCGCCGCCGTTTCCTGCGCCGACCGACCCTCCAGATTCTGCGTAACGACGGCGCCCATGGCGTAACCGGCGGAGGAATACCGCCTGCCCGTACGGTAATAATCGACGGCAAAAAAAACGGCTGCCGCGGCGAGTACCGCGCAGACGATGACGGCCGTCCCTTTCATGGACAGCCCCGGGCGTTTCTTTTCCACGTCCACTGTGCCGCCTCCGTCAACCGAAATCCGCTTCCTATCATTTTAGTACCGGAAGCGCAGGAATGCAACACCGTTCAAGCCGCCGGCCGCAAATTGCTTCAAAGCGTATCGAGGATTTGATTGACGCTCATTCGTTTTCCGTGTTATCTTTAATCAAAGATATATTCGAATCATTAACATTATAATGTCCTGACGGCCTTAAGCCGAAGGACAACCGCCCACCCGCCTATTGCGCGCATACAGAAACATGATTTCAACAGGGGTAATCGTCTGATGATTAAAGGGGTTTTGAAAAAAAACAAGTTCGTTTACCGGCAGTTATGCAGATGTTACGATATCTATCTTTTTCATACCGGACGCCTGAAATTTAAGAAGGCGATGCGCGGCCGTATCCGCGAAATAAAAAAAGCCCCCCGTAAAATACTTTTATGCGGCGTTCCGAATCACACAAATTTAGGGGATCAAGCCCAGGTTTTCTGCGAACTGAAATGGTTTCGCCAGAATTATCCGGGGCATGAAGTTTTTTGCTTCTGCTCGGCTGACCTCATGAAATATCACGGCGCGCTCATCAAAATGCTGAAAAAATCGTTGAAAAAAGCCGACTTGGTTTTTATGCAGAGCGGTTACAACACGACGGACATCTATCTTTCCGAAGAACAGATGCACCGCGCGGCCGTAGTGAATTTCAAAAAAAACAAAATCGTGTTTATGCCTCAGACGGTATTTTTTCATGATGAGCGTGAACAAGATATCAGCGCCCGGACTTACGCAAAACACAAACATATCATATTTCTGGCGCGGGACAGCCTGTCCTGCGATAAGGCGAAAGCCATGTTCCCCCAACACCGCGTCGAACTGTATCCCGACATCGTAACCACGTTAATAGGCGGCATGCAATTCGATGCCGAACGCAGCGGTATATTGCTTTGCGTAAGAAACGACAAGGAATCCATATTCGATCAGCAGCAAATAAAAGGCATGATGTCGCGGCTGGAGAAATACGGCGATGTTGATCTAACGGATACCTCCGCCGACGTGCCCGTCGACGAATTGGCGGAAAACCGTGAAAAATACATCCTTTCGGCAGTTCGTCGGTTCGCCCGCTATCAGGTCACCGTAACCGACCGTTATCACGGCCTGATCTTTTCCCTGGTCGCCGGGACGCCCGTCGTGGTTTTGCCGACGTCGGACCACAAACTGAGTTCCGGTGTCGACTGGTTTTCCGGGATATCCGAATTCAAGCCCTACGTCCGTTATTGCGGCGATATCGAAGAAGTCGGGCAACTGGTCGGCGACGTTCTCAAGGCCGATCTTGACCATCAACTGCCGGATACGTTCAACCGGTATTACGGTAAACTGAAGCCGCTGGTGGAGGGGGATGCAAAATGACGATTTGTGAAAAAGACTTATGCTGCGGTTGCATGGCGTGTATGAACGCTTGCCCGTCCGGAGCAATTACCCGTTACACGGATGGCGAAGGCTTTTGGTTTCCGGAAGTGGACGATGCCTTGTGTACCGGCTGCAACAGCTGCCGTCGCGTATGCCCCGTTCATAACGTCAGAAAAAACGATACGTTTCAAAAAAAGGTATTCGCGTGCAATTCGCTGTCGGACGAGACCGTGCTTGACAGTTCTTCCGGCGGCCTTTTTACGGAAATAGCAAAATTAATTTTATCAAAAAACGGCGTCGTTTTCGGCGCGGTGCTTGACGACCGTTTCCGTGTCATCCATTCATCCGTATCAACAGAAAGCGGCCTCGCCCGTTTAAGGGGCTCGAAATACGTACAAAGCGATATGAAGGATGTATTTCCACAGATCAAAGGGCTGCTTGAAAGCGGAAGAATCGTTTTGTTCAGCGGAACGCCCTGTCAAGTCGCCGCGCTTTACAACTTCGCCGGCGAAAACCGGAACCTGTATACCTGCGATATTATTTGCCACGGCGTGCCGTCGCCGATGTTTTTCGAAGATTATAAGCGCGACCTTGAAAAACGGTACAAATCGGAAATAAGCGATATCAAGTTCAGGTATAAAAAGCCTTGCTGGGAAGTGTTCTCGATGAAGGTCCTGTTTAAAAACGGTCAAGAGTATGCCGGCGATGCTTTTAATGACCCGTTTTTAAGGGGATTTTTGACAGACCGAGTCAGCCGGCCTTCCTGCCACGTTTGTGGGTTTGCGAATCTCAACAGGCAGGGCGATGTCACCATCGCCGATTTCTGGAGATATATCCCCGACGACGAACACCCCCTCGAAAACAGGAAAAACGGGATTTCGCTGTTGATGCTGAACAATGAAAAAGGACAGGCGGTTTTCGAGGAGATTGCTTCGCGGATACGATATGTCGCCAAGCCTGTCTATGAAGCGGTGAACGGGAACCTGTGCCTGGCGAAACCGTACGAGCCGTCGTGGGACAGGAGTAATTTTTGGGTTTCTTACCGGCAGCGAGGTTATCAATATTGCAAGAAAAGGTACTTAAGGCCGAAGAACTATGTTCCGCCTCTCGTTTCCGCGTTAAACAAAATCGTTACAAAATACGAATACGAAAAATATCGGCTCCATGACAAGATAGACGCGGGAAAATAAATTCTTCAAATAATCATTATGATGGCTTCATACAGATGCGGCGGGATATCTGTTCTTGATTGCTGTCAAGCGCGTATATCCGCTGCGCGTCCCTGCGGTTTGAAAAACGCCGCGCCGTGCGGTACAATTTCAAACACAATTCCCGAAGGGCGGTTGACACACCATGCCATTTGAAATGTATATGCCCGTGCGGCTCGTGTGGGGCGACGGAGCCGTGAACGCCGACCCCGGCAGGTTTTCGCAGCTGGGCAGCCGCTGCCTCATCGTCACCGGCAAACATTCCGCGATATCCAGCGGAGCGCTCGGCGACGCGCAGCGCGCGCTCGAAACAGCCGGCGTCGCCTATACCCTTTACGACGGTATCGGCCAGAACCCGCTGATTTCCGCCTGCCATGAGGCGGGCGCCATGGCGCGCGAAACCGGGGCTCAATTCATTCTCGGCATCGGCGGCGGCTCTCCGCTCGACGCCGCGAAGGCGGTCGCCGCGTACGCGTCCAACCCTCAACTCGAGGCAAGCGACATCTATAAAAAAATCTTTGCCCATGCGCCGCTTCCCGTCGCCCTCATCGGCACCACGGCGGGCACCGGCAGCGAGGTGACGGCCGTGTCGGTCCTGACCGACGACGCGACGGGCCGCAAAAAGAGCATATCGGGGCCTGCGTTTTATGCTGCGCTCGCCTTCGCCGACCCGAAATACACCTATTCGCTCGATTATGATTTCACCGTCTCGACGGCGCTCGACGCCTTCGCGCACAACATCGAGGCCTGGTTCACGCCCAAATGCGGCGGCGTGCTCAAAGCCCTCGCGGCGGAGGGCTTCCGCCTGCTGTGGCCGTCGCTGACGCAACTGAAAAACACCGGCGAAGTGCCCGGCGAGGCCACACGCGCGAATCTTTACTACGGTTCCATTTACGCGGGCATGGTCATCAACAACTGCGGCACCGCCTTCCCGCACCCTGTAGGCTATATTCTCACGGAGAATTGCGGCGTTCCCCACGGCAAGGCCTGCGCCGCCTTCCTGCCGGCTTTCCTCGAGCGGGCGCGGCGCTTCGCGCCGGACGCGCTTACCGAGGCGCTCTCCATCATGGGCGAAGACTTCGACGCGCTGCTTCAAACTTTGCGCCAGCTGACGAACCTGCCCCGTTTCGGCTTTTCAAGGGAGCAAGCCGAAGCTTACGCCGCGCGCTGGCAGGACGAGCCTCCGCTCAATTTCAAATCATCGCCCGGCTCCCTGACCGTAGCGGAAGCGGCCGGGCTCCTGGCTGAAGTATAAACTACATTCAATAAAAATCATCAAAAAAAGTTATTTTTGACCTTCCCTGACTATTGACGGCGGGGTAGGTCGTTGTTATAATAGTCTCAAAGGTCAAAGATGGTCAAAGACTAACTGATGAAGGAGTGACCTGCAAAGTTGAACATCAGCAACAACATCGCCGCCATTATTCTTGAAATGCTCGAGCGCGACGGCATGACCGAGATTCAGCGCAATGTGCTCGCACAGACGCTCGGCTGCGTGCCCAGCCAGATCAACTACGTTATCGCTTCGCGCTTTACGCCCGAGCACGGCTACATCGTCGAAAGCAGAAGAGGCGGCGGAGGTTACATCCGCATCAGCCGCATCAAACTCGGCGGCAGCGCTCTGCTGATGCACGCGGTCAATTCCATCGGCTCCGCCATCGACGAGCGCTCCTGCCGCGCGCACATCCTCAATCTGCATGACAGCAATGCCCTGCAGCCTCAGGCGGCTCGGCTGATGCTTGCAGCGACGGCCGACGGCGCGCTCAGGGAAGTGCCCCCCGCGTCGCGCGACGCTGTGAGGGCCGCTGTTTTCAAGAATATGCTGCTTTGCGCCGTCAACCAGCAACAAACGCAAACGGAAGTTTAGGGGGAATCTATGATGTTATGCCAGAACTGCGGTAAAAAAGAAGCCACCACGCATATCAAAAGCATCGTCAACGGCGAAACCGCCGAGACGCATTTATGCGCCAACTGCGCGGCGCACCTGGGCTACTGCGATATTTTTACCGGTTTCGGTTTTAACCCGGGGGACTTTTTCGGCAACCTTCTCGTCAACGGCAGCAGGAATGAAAACGAATCGCAGCCCCTGCGCTGCGCGGTATGCTCGAGCAGTTTCGACGACATCGCCCGCGAGGGAAAGGTCGGCTGCGCGCAGTGTTACGAAACATTTTACGATTTGCTTCTGCCGTCCCTGCAGCGCATTCACGGCAAAGCCGTCCACACCGGCAAAGTACCGTTGAAAGCGGGCGCGCGCGCGCAGATCAACGGGCGTATCGCGCAGCTGAAAGAAGACCTGCAAAAGGCCGTCGAACGGCAGGATTACGAGCAGGCAGCCAAACTGCGCGATGAAATCAACGCCGCGCAAAAGGAGGAGACGCCATGAACGGCAAATGGTATATCAATAAAGGCGAGCACGGCGACGTCGTTATCAGCACCAGGATACGCCTGGCGAGGAATATCGCGAAATATCCCTTCCCCGTGCGGCTGGACGCCGAAGGCAGGCAAAAAGTGTTCGCAGAGGTCCGCAAAGCGGTGCAGGCCGATAAAAGCGCGGGTTTCGGTTACATCGACATGAGCGCCCTCAACCGCTCGCAGGCCGTTTCGCTGGCCGAACGCCATCTCATCAGCCCCGAATTCGCCGGCAGCAACAGCCCCGGCGCGCTGCTGCTGACCGAGGACGAGAGCGTCAGCATTATGGTTTGTGAAGAGGACCATATCCGCCTTCAGGTCATGCAGGCGGGCCTCGCCCTGCAGGAAGCGTACGCGCGCGCCGACGCGATTGACGACGCGCTCGATGCCCGGCTGGCCTACGCTTACGACGCGAGGCTCGGTTATCTGACGCAATGCCCGACCAATCTCGGGACGGCGATGCGGGCGTCGGTCATGCTCCACCTGCCCGCCCTGACGCGCTGCGGCCAGATCAGCCGCTTAGCTGGCGCCGTATCCAAACTCGGCTTGATTATCCGGGGCGCCCACGGCGAAGGTTCGAGCCCCAAAGGCGACCTCTACCAGTTGAGCAATCAGATTACTTTGGGCATCACCGAAAAGGCGGCGCTCGACAACCTGCAGTCGATTACCCTGCAACTGGTCAACCAGGAGCGCGACGCGCGAAAAGCCCTTCTCGAAAACCCGGCCGAAAGCGACAAAGTCTGGCGCGCGCTGGGCATTTTGCAGACCGCGCGGCTTCTCAGCGGCGACGAGTTTATGGAACTCGTTTCGCTGGTGCGCCTCGGCTGCGCCGCCGGGATGCTGGATACCCCGCTGGAAAAAGTCAACGAACTGATGATATCCATGCAGCCGGCGACCATCACCGCCGCGCAGGGCAGGAATCTGACGTCCCAGCAGCGCGACGCCGTCAGAGCCGAGCAGGTCCGCTCGGCGCTCGCCGCCGGCTGATGAGCCCTATCAACGCAAAGGAGAAACAAACATTATGTTACATTTTCAAGGATTTGACGAAAAAGCCAACCTGGCCCTCAACGCCGCTTTACAGGAAGCGGAGGAACTCGGCCATGACTATATCGGCAGCGAACATCTGCTGCTGGGCTTGATGCATATCGACAGCGGCATTGTCCATGATGCTTTCGACGCGCACGGTTTGTCGCTCGACGCCGCGCGCGAGGCGGTCAAAAACCAATTCGGCGTCGGGATGAAAACGCAGCTGACGCACGAGGATTTTACACCGCGCAGCAAGCATATTATCGAAACCGCCGCTGCGGACGCGGCAAAATTCAGGCACGGCTATATCGGCGCCGAGCACCTGCTGCTCGCCGTGATCAAAGAGAAGGACTCTGCGGCCAACACCGTCATTTCCCGGCTGGGGCTGTCGCCTTACGATTTGCTGCGCGACATTGCGGGGACGCTCTCCGCGCCGGACGCAGCCGGCGAAAAGCAGGGAGGCAAAACCGCGGAATCCGTCACGCCCAAACTCGACGAGTTCAGCCGTGACCTGACGCAATTCGCGCGCGACAACAAGATAGACCCCGTCATCGGCCGCCGTCAGGAGATTGACCGCGTCATCCAGATCCTCAGCCGCCGCACCAAAAACAACCCCTGCCTGGTCGGCGAACCCGGCGTCGGCAAAACCGCCATCGTGGAGGGACTCGCGCTGAAAATCGCGCAGGGCGAAGTTCCCGAGATGCTCGCGGGCAAACGCATCGTTTCGCTGGACCTGACCGGTATGGTCGCGGGCACGAAATACCGCGGCGAGTTTGAGGAGCGCATCAAAGACGCCGTCGACGAAGCCGTAAAAGCCGGCAACGTCATCGTTTTCATCGACGAGCTGCATACCATCATCGGCGCCGGCGCGGCGGAAGGCGCGACCGATGCTGCGAACATCCTGAAGCCGCGCCTGACCAAAGGCGAACTGCAGGTTATCGGTGCCACGACGCTCGACGAATACCGCAAACATATCGAAAAAGACGCAGCCCTCGAAAGGCGCTTCCAGCCCGTCAAAGTCGGCGAGCCCAGCGAAGAGGAAACCGTCGAGATCCTGCGCGGTATCCGCGACAAATACGAGGCGCACCACAAGGTGCGCATCACCGACGAATCGATTATCGCCGCCGTCAAAATGTCTTCGCGCTACATCGGCGACCGCTATCTGCCCGACAAGGCCATCGACCTCATCGACGAAGCCGCTTCGCGCGTAAGGTTAAATGCCTTTACGCCCCCACCCGACCTGAAAGAGATGGAAGCGCGCCTCAAGCGCCTGGGGGAGGAGAAGGCCTCCGCCGTCAACGCCCAGGAGTTTGAGCGCGCCGCCGTTCTGCGTGACGAGGAAAAGGAACTATCCGAAAAACTCGAGCAGGAAAAGGCCGCCTGGCAGGCGAAGAACAACCGCGCCGGCGGCGAGGTCGGCCAGCACGAAATCGCGCAGGTCGTATCGGCGTGGACGGGTATCCCCGTTGTGGAACTGACCCAGGAAGAGAGCGAGCGCCTGCTGAATATGGAGTCCGAACTCCATGAGCGCATCGTCGGGCAGGACGAGGCGGTCGCAGCCGTGTGCAAAGCCATCCGCCGCGGCCGCGTGGGGCTCAAGGACCCCAAAAGGCCGACGGGCTCCTTCATCTTTCTCGGCCCGACGGGCGTGGGCAAAACCGAGTTGTGCAAAACGCTTGCCGCCGCCCTTTTCGGCGACGAGAACGCGATGATCAAACTCGATATGTCCGAGTATATGGAAAAGCACAACGTCTCGCGCATGGTCGGCTCGCCGCCCGGTTATGTCGGCTATGAAGAGGGCGGCCAGCTCACCGAAAAAGTGCGCCGCCGCCCCTACAGCGTGGTCCTCTTTGACGAGATCGAAAAAGCCCATCCCGACGTGTTCAACATGCTGCTGCAAATTCTCGAGGACGGCGTGCTGACCGACGCGCAGGGCAGGCGGGTCGATTTTAAAAATACCATCATTATCATGACATCCAACCTCGGCGCGAAACTCATCTCCAACCAGGGCGGGCCCCTCGGTTTTGCTGACAGCAACGGCAGCGGCTCGCTGAGCCAGTCGCAAATCAGGGACGCCGTGACGGGCGAACTGAAAGCCGCTTTCCGTCCCGAGTTCCTCAACCGCGTCGACGACATCATTGTCTTCCGCCGCCTCGGCACGGACGACATCCGCGAGATCGCAGCGCGGATGCTGAAAAAACTGGCCGCGCGCGTCGGGGAAATGGACTTTTACATCACGTTCTCCACCGAGGCGGTCGCCCATATCGCCGACGCCGGCTTTGACCCCGTATTCGGCGCCAGGCCCCTGCGCCGCGCCATCCAGTCGAAGGTGGAGGATAAACTCTCCGAGCAGATGCTCGAGGGCAAACTCAAACCGGGGCTCGATTATGTCTGCGCGCTCAGGGACGGCGAAATCGTCTTTGAGGAAAAAACGCGCTGAACCGCGGCGGCGGCATCCCTGCCGGACTGCCGTTTGACATAGATCAAGTGAAAAGGGCTGGTACCCGTTACGGGTGCCGCCCTTTTCAAGATTTCAGATTTCAGAGATCAGATTTCAGACGTCACGAGGAAGAGTTTGGATTGTGCAGCTCCCACGGCCCTATACATGGAACGCATCGGAACACCCCCGGGGTTTGGTATAGGCGGCTTGCGCCTGCCTTATCGCTTACGCGCTGCCTTCAGCGGTCTGCCGTTTGTTCCCGCTCTTGACCGCGCCGGGTCCGGCGTCTACAATACTACATAATATAAAATCAAATGTCTGCGCAAATTCATCGACATAACACGAGGACGGCATGGACGATCAAACAACACCTATCAAGAATCCTCACGAGTATCACCGCGAGCGCATGAGGTTACGTTACATCGAGGAAATGGGCTTCGATTCTTTTGAGGACCATCAGGTGCTTGAAATGCTGCTTTTCCACGCTGTTCCCCGCCGGGACACCAACGCCCTAGCCCACGCGCTGATCGGCAAATACGGTTCGCTCGCCGGCGTGTTCGAAGCCGACCCGCTCGAAATGGCGAAAGTTAAAGGCATGACAAAAAACGCGGCGGTGCTCGTCACGATGCTGCCCGACCTGATGAAACGATACCAACTGAGTAAATATGCCGACAAACCGGTCCTCGGCAGCGTCGAGGAGGCCGGCGAATATGTGAAAGCGCAGCTGTGCGGGAAAGACAACGAAAATTTCTTCGCCATCTGCGTCAACGCCCAAAATAAGGTTATCAACGCCGTCAAAATCAACGAGGGAACCGTGTGCGAGGTCGCCGTGTATCCCCAAAAGGTCGCCGAGGCCGCCTTGCGCTTCAAAGCGCGCAGCATCATCCTTGCCCATAATCATCCGGGCGGCAGCCTCACACCCTCGCAGGAGGACATCGAACTTACCCGCTCGATCGAGGCTGCGCTGCGGGCGGTCGGCGTCAAACTCAACGACCATATCATTTCCGCCGGCGACCAGTTTGTCAGCCTCAAACGCGAACGCTATATCTGACCGGCTTGCCGGCGCATCAACAGGAAGGATGGATTGTTTTGAAAATACGGCCGCGCAAACTGCTCTGCGTACTGATGAGCCTGCTGCTATGCCTGCCGCTTGCCGGACTTTTCGGCGCAGCGGGTGAGGAACCTCTTACCGTTTTTGTCGCATCCGACCTCCACTACCGCCCGCCGGGCATGCTCGCCCCTATCGGAGAACAGACCGGCCTGCCCGGCGACCCGCTGTATTGGCATACCAATATCCAGGGCCAGCTGGAGTACGAGTCCGACGCCATTGTCAACGAAATGCTCCGTCGTTTCGAGTCTTCACCGGCAAAGGCGCTGCTGATCCCCGGCGACCTGGCGGACAGCCACATCGGTTATCACTTGGCCCTGGCGGAAAAATTCAGGCTCTTTGAGCGGCGCACGGGTAAAAAGATTTTTGTCATCAACGGCAACCATGACGTGAAGGATAACGCGGACGGTTTTACCACCGACCTGGCGCGTTTCAAAGCCGCCTATGCCGGCTGCGGCTACAGTGAAGCGCTGGCCGCAGACCCCGGGTCCGCTTCCTATACCGCCGACCTCGGCGGGGGATACCGGCTGCTTGCCGTCGACTCCTGTGTGTACGGCACTTCCGACGGCGAAATCAACGCGCAGCGCCTCGCATGGATCGAATCGCAGGTGGCAGCTGCCAAAACCGACGGAGTCAAACTCATCGGTATGATGCACCACAGCATCCTGGAGCATTTTAAAATCCAGGGGCTCGTCGCCGATACGGTCAAAGATTACCGGGCCCTCGCGGAGCGTTTTGCCGGCTGGGGCATCAAAGTCGTCCTTACCGGCCACAAACATGCCAACGATATCACTTGCGCCGTGAGCGCCTCCGGCGCGCGCATTTACGACATCGAAACCAACTGCCTGATCAATTATCCGAACACCTACCGCGTCATCAATTTTTCGGATAACGAGATTCAGGTCACGAGCGGTTATATCGACCGCATCGACCTCGCCGATCTCCCGCCGGGTTATAACGGCGCGCAGCTCGAACTGCTCGCCAACGACTTCCCCGCGTTCAGTTACGGTTACTTCAAAGCCGCCATGCAGCGCTATGTCAACGAATATGCCGGTACGCCGCGAAAGCTTGCAGGTTCTCTGAATATCAGGGAAGGTACGCCCGCTTACGAGGCGCTCGCCGCGGTGATGGGCGTGCTCGGCGGCGCGCTGAGCCTGCCGCTTTATGACACGGCGGGTACGCCCGCCATCGACTCCGTGGAGGAAATTGCGGCTGCAGGCGGCGAAAACATCGCCGCGAGCGGGTACGCGCGCTTCTCCGACCTCGTCGCGCTGATCGTGTCCCGCATGTTTGCGGGCGACGAGAACACGCCCTATGAAGCGCCGGAGGTGCAACTGCTTCTGCAGGCGGTCAAAGCCGGGCTCGTCTACGCGATCCTCAACATCCCCGATGCTTCCGCCTCGGCTCTTTTCGCAGGCCTCGGCGTACCCGGCGCGGCGCTGAAACCCGGCCGGGCCGCCTATGCCGCCGCAGCGAAACTCCTGTTCGCCAAAACCGCGGCGAATAAAATATTAGCCGCCGCCGTCAAGCCGCTCGTCGAAGGCATCACCGTCGATTCTTTCAGCCCCGCAGACCTCAACGTGACGCTCGAGGGTTACGCTGCCTCCGGCGCCGTCTGCGAACACGGGGACCCGTTGTCAGGCCCGCAGGTCCTTTTGGATTACCTCAACCGCTTTTTGAACCTGCTGCTGAGCCTCATGGCCGCGCTGGCGGCGCCGGGAGCCTGACCTTTCGCCCCGGTTAGCCTTATTTGATAAAACACAAAACCCGCGGTCTTCCATTGGGAAGCCGCGGGTTCATGCGTGCGCATTCTCAACGCTTTTTCAGCGCCGGCAGACTTGCCGCCGCGACGCTCTGCCCCACACGGCGTTCCGCTTCGCTGGGCAGATGCAGCACAAGACTTTGGCTGATAGCGGGGTATTCGTCGGCCAGCACGCGCCTCGCGACGTCGAGAACAAGGTCGCCGCCTTTGCCCGAAACCACCCTGCCCATCAACAGAACGTGGGCGATGTCGTACACCCGCGCGTACAGGGCGACCGCGTGGCCCAAATAGCAGCCGATGGTCTCAAAAATCCGCAGCGCCGCCTCGTCGCCCGCGCTGACCAATTTCTGCATCGCGGTGAGTTTTTCCGCAGGACTTGCCGTTTCGTCAAGTGTGATGCCCGCTCTCGGCGCGAGCCGGATGACCGCGTCTTGTGAAAAATAGTAGACGCCGCAGCCGACGTCCCCGGACCATTCGTCAGCCGGCGCCCCGGGCTGCAAATCGACAGGCACAAAGGCCAATTCGTTAAGCCAGCCGGTGATGTTGCCCTGCGCGTCAGTGTAGCCCCCCGCTTCGCTGGTGCCCATGGCGATGGCGAGTATCTTGGTTTCGCCCAGTTCCATCGCGCCCGCCAGGGCCGCCACGTCGCCGTCGTTGGCGACTTCAAAAGGAATGTCCTCCCCGATTTCGCGTACGGCCCGGATATAGATATCTTTACCATGGGCTTCAAACTCGGCTTCGGGCACGCTGCGGAAAAGGGAGGCGACCATCGCGCGGTTGTTGATATAGATGCCAGCGGAACTGATGCCGATGGCGTCGACGCGCGGCATTTTTTCCGCCGCCGTGCGCAGCGAACTGACGATTTCGCAAAAATGATAGGCGCAGTCCGGCGACATTTTGGGCGACCAGAAGACTTCCTCGCTGAAGACGGGCACCCCGTCGATTACGGCGGATACTTTGCGGTCGCTGCCGCCGGCGTCAAAGCCGATTCTGCATCCGTCGAGGTGACGGCCAAGCGGTTTCGAGAGGTCTTTTTCTACCGGCTTGCGGTCATAGGGCAGCGCGGCGGTTTCAAAAGGTCTTTCATACACCCTGGCCATGAAAGCGGCGTCGAAAGCCCGCAGGCCGCCGGGCGCGTACAAATCTTGGACATGCCGGGCGATAGCCTCGTCGCCGCATACGCTTATCTTATATCCGCCTTTGGTCCACAGCAGCAGTTTGACGGTCTGCGCGGCATAAAAACAGTCGGCCTCGAACCGGTCGGGCGTGCCGTGGATAAAGGTGTCATATACGGCGGTCAATCCGTCGTTGCGCTCGACCGCCAGGCAGAGGGGCTTTTTCGCCGTTTTCAAAAACGCCTCGCTGAACTTCGACAGCGGGGCGAATGCCCTGTCCAATACAGGGATGTTTCGGCAGGAAAAGTCAATACCGTACAGATTCATGTCCGGAACCTTTTGATCCTTTCGTTGACTTCGTCTTTGAAGCGGGCGATGGCGCCGTTGATGAAATCTTCGGGGCTTAGGGCGGCGTCGTTCATCAAGGGGGTCATGTCCAGCCCGTAAATCATGGAGTCGCACTCGTCGACAAAGTGGCTGGCGAAAAAGGTCGCGTTGGCGGCCCTTCTGCCCAGCGCGGCCAAATCGTAACGTTTGCCGCCGGCAATCTGGCTGTCGTAGACGCCCAGCAGGGAAGCGGCCAGATTCTGATGGCCCGAGGTGTCGCAGACGATTTTTTCCGCGTCGCAAAGCCAGTCGAGCCCGCGCCAGACTTCCAGCGCGACGAGCCGCTGCGGGCGTTGCTCAACGTCCAGCCGCCGCAGGGCCGCGATGACGCGCAGGGCGACCGCGACGTGCGTGTCGTGTTTGTCGGCCAGGTTGTGGGTATAGACGGTCTGCGGTCCGCACAGGCGGATGAGCCGCGCGAGTTCGTCGACCGGCGCCGCGTTCACCGGGTCCTTGACCTCGCCACTCGGGTAGGCCAGCTGCACTACCGCCGCGTAGCGGCCGATGGAAGCGGCCGTGTTCTGCTCCGCGGCGCGCACGGTTTTCATTTCCTCGTCGGTGAAGCGCTCATAGACGCCGGAGCGCGGCGAACCCGCCCCGTCTGTGGCGACAATACCAGTGAACCAGGCGTCCGTTTTGCCGAAGCACTCGGCGATCGGGCCGTACGCCATAATCTCGATATCGTCTTGATGCGCCGCGACGCACAGCGCGGTCGTGCGCGCGAGCGCCGCCTCCGCCTCAAGGCCGTTGGGTACAAAAATCTGCGCTTCGCTGTTGTTGAATTTCATCGTTTTCCCACTCCCGCCGCCGGATCACCCGGGCCTTTCAAAACGGCCGTCCGGCCCCTGATAATGCTGAATATGACCTATCATATCACAGCGTTTTTTCCTTGTCATCCACTATCTTGCAAAAATGTTTATTTTTTCATTGAGCCGGATGAAAACAATCAGGATTTCATGGTAAACGACAGATGTTTCGGTTATAATCTTGATAAAATATTATTGAAATGATACTTCTATGAAATCGGCGGCGTTTCTCCGCCGGAGAACGACTCCGAAATCAAAATCCGCGGTTTGGCAGATATACGCCACTGAAGATGTCACGGGTTATATTTTCAGGTTTTTGACAAGGAGAGGCTTCGGATATGGCAATCATAAAGAAGTTCATCACCCTTCTCCTCGCGCTCTATCAGCTGTTTTTTTCCACCGTGGTGTTCGGGAAGTATCAACCGCCCGTCATCGAGCCAGATGTTCCCCAAATCGTGAACGATATTGGAGGTGACAGCGCCATGTCGCCGACGGTTCTCTATGCCGCGGAATCAAGGAATGCCGTGCAGGCCGTCTACACCAACCCGCAGCGTACCGCTTATGCGATGAAAAACAAACAGGCGGTCCTGACCCATGAGCTGGACGCCTTGCGCAACAAAACCGCTACCCTGCAAACCGCGGGCGGCAAAACCTATTTTGACGATACGCTGGACACTTTCTGCACGCTGCAAAACGGCAGTACCTTCTATTCGTCGCAATCCGCAGCGAAGGGCCGGGTGAACACCATCCGCCTGGGCCAGTATTATGACGAATGCCATGTGCGCGACCTCGCGTTCGGCTCGTTGCTGAAAACGACGCCTTTTAAGGTCGACAAGGCCTTTCATGTCTATGCCGACAGAATGTACGCGGAGTTGAGGATTTTAGCCTCCGAAGCAACCCGGGAACTCGCGGCGTTCGGCAGCGTCGTTAAAATCCCCGCCGATACCGTCGCCGCGCTGCAGATAAGGGACGCAAACGGCGCTTCCGGTTCGCTCGCGGGATTCGACCCGTCAAAAGTATGCTACGCGGCGTTCGATATCCGGGATGCCGGCGTGGTCGGCTTTATCGTGCCGTCGGACGGTTCGACGAAAAGTTTGACCGTCTCGCTGGAAGGCGGCTGTTATGTTGTCCGCCAGACGGCGAACTACGAGCACGGCGCAGGAATCAATAAATACGACGAAACCGGCGGCTATGCCCTCAACGACGTCCGTTTCGGCTTCCGCATTTATACCGACGAAACGCATGATTTTGCCGGCATCGACCATGCCGCCGCTCTCGAGAGAAACCCGCTGACGGGCATCACGGTCGGCAGCGGCAACGCCCGCGCCGCTTATATCGGCTATGAGGCGCTGCGCGGCTCGTACAAAATGGTCATGGACGGCACCGGTTTCCAGTACGCATACGATAACCCCGACTACCGCTTCAACGTGCCCGTATCCGTGACCTGCGACAATAGCGACAGGGATATTTATTTTCGTTCCAACGGAAGAGTCGGCTGTTTGGAGGCGGCGGCCCTGCTCGACGACACGGGCACGCTCGCGGCGATGGACGTCCAGGTCTGCAAAAACTTTCAGGGCGACGGCGGCGAAGAGTTTTACAGTTTCAAGGATTACCAGTACGGCGACAGCATCTTCCCTCTGCGCCTTCAAGCGAACGAAACGCTGCGTTTTACGCTGCTGAATATTTACCAAAACTGGGGGAAGTACCCCATCAAGCAGCTTTCCTCCATTGAATTCTTCGTTTCCTACTACCATCTTTCCACCGGCACGACGGAGTCCAACTGCATCGCCCCGTATTTTGTCTATCAAAAAGACGGCTGGACCCTGCCCGACCACCGCGGGCGCAGCGGGACGATGTGGAGCGGCCAGCCGCAGTTCAATTCCGTCGGACGCCTGCACTTTATGAAGTACCGCAAAGACAATAAAGGCAGCGAGACGCTCAGCGAATACGCCGGTTCCGATATCAAAAGCGCGGGGCTGGCCTACGCGGATATCGAATACTCTTATGTGTCCGATTGCGGCTCGTACCGCTACACCCTGCGCCATACCGAGTTCCCGCAGACGGACGAAAACCGCACCTACTATACCGTGGATATCGTCTTCGACCGAGACATCACCTTCAAGAACTTCAAACGGGACTTTGACTTTTTCGCCTTCGACGGGCGCTTCGTCGCCTTTGACAAGATGGGCTGGCTCGACGAGAACAACGCCCCGGCTTATGCCGGCGCCGACCTCGCGGGGCAGAAAGCAGCCTATCACATTCTCGGCAGCGACTGCCCGTATTTCGGCTATTTCGATATCCGCGACGAGGACAGGGGCCAGATTGACAGGGGTTTCGGCTCCAACTTCGCGCTGATCGTCAAAAACAGCAAAATTGTAAGGGGCGGGAAGGAATACCGCACGGACTTTGTTTTCCGCGACAGCGCCAAAGACAGCCTCAACTACGGCGCGCTGACCCTCAACGAAAAATGCGTTACCTTCCGGGCGGGCGACACCATCACGCTCGACCTCGTCCTGCTGCCGTGGGGCACTGGCAGGGAAGAGACGGACGCCGCCGTCCGCGCTGTCCGGGAGGACAGCGCCCTGAAACCCCCGGCCGTCACCGCCGAAACCGGCACAGTTGAAAAGGACCGCACCGTCCCGACCGTTACCGCGCAAAACAACGCGGCCGTTTTCACCCTGACCGGCGGCAGGAACAACAACGCCGTGCGTGTCAACGGCTTCACCGGCCTTTCCTGCCCGGCCGTCGAACGCCTTGTTGACGGCGTATGGCAAAGGGCAGACCTCGCGTCGGTTCACGGCTATGACGGCTATACGGTGTTCTACGACAAAATGACCGGCCTTTACGATTTCTCCTTCGTCTATACCGCCGCCAACCCGGATGCCTCCTATACCTTCAGAGTTTCGCGGTAACGGCCTCTCCGACAACCTAGATGCTAGATGCGATGGTTCTCCTATGTTAGGAGAACTGTCGCCGAATGGCGACCGAGAGGTAGTCCAAAACACCTCCTATATGCCTCCCCTTGATAAGGGGAGGTGGCAGGCGAAAGCCTGACGGAGAGCTATTCCAAAACACCTCCTATATGCCTCCCCTTGATAAGGGGAGGTGGCAGGCGAAAGCCTGACGGAGAGGTATAAATATTTATAACCAAAGAAAGGCCGCTATGCAAAACATCCCCTTCCTCCAATGGCTGAAGTCCGCCGCCGCTTTTGTCATCTCGTTTGCGGTGATTCTTTTCCCCGGGCTTTCCGCCTCGCCGGACAGCGCGGAAATCGCCCGGCTGCGTCAGACACCCCTCGCGCTGAGCGAATCTTTCACCATCACCGCCCACGCGGGCGCGATGCATCTGCCCGATAATTCGGCGGCGGCGCTGCTCGCCGCGGTCACCGCCGGCTTCGACACGGTCGAAATGGACCTTTCCTACCGCTCGGACGGTACGCCCGTTATCATTCATCACTCCGCGCCGGGCCCCGATGAAGGCCTGCCGCTCGACGACGCGCTCGCCATCGTGGCGCTCAGCGGCAAAACGAAGGTCAACCTCGACAACAAGTCCGTGGCCAACCTGCCGGAAGTTTATCGTCTGGTCGTCCGGCACGGCCTTGCCGGCAGGGTCTTTTTCACCGGTGTCGACGAGCGTGTCGCCGCGCTGCTGAAAGCGCAGTGCCCCCTGCCGTATTACCTCAACTGCGCCATTGAGCCCGAATCGCGCGACAGCCGCTCGTATATGCAGCAGCTCGCACAGCGTGCGCTGGCCGGCGGTTTTCTCGGCATTAACTGCGACTTCCGCGGCGTTAGCCCGACGGTGGTGGATGTTATGCATGAAAACGGTCTGCTCGTCTCCGTCTGGACAGTCAACGACAACATCGATTTGTACAGGATGCTCTCGCTTTCGGTCGACAATATCACGACGAGGGAGCCCGGCCGTCTCCGGCTGATCATCCGCACCTGGGCTGCGGCGCAGCCGCTGCCCGCTTAAAGGCAAATTCCCCGTCTCTGCAGGAAGGTTGGGATTCGATGAGTTCATGCCCCAAATGTGGCAAAAAACTGCGCATCTTCGACTGGAAACAGTATTGCCCCTTTTGCGGCGTGAACCTGCGCTTTTACGGCTTTAACGAGCAGTTTGTCCGCGACGCGAAAATGGCTGAACTGTCCTTGGCGAATATGCACGTCAAACTGCAGGTCATGAAGTCGGCCTTTGTCGGCGGCCGGCTGGCCAAAGCGCGCCTTGCGCTTATGTTGCTGCCGCTTGTCTCTTTATTGCTCCCTGCGGCAAAAGCGCAGGTGACGCTGCCGTTCGTTTCCGAAAAATGGACTTTAAGCATACCCGGGTTTTACGGCATGGCCGGCGGCGGCGCGTTTCGCCTGATTTCCTCGGCGGCAGATTCTTCCGTAACCGGGGAATCATTCGCATCGCTGAAGAACCTCATCTTTGCCTTTGCCGCTGTGCTCAGCCTGGCACTGCTGGCGTTTCTGCTGACACTGTTGTGTTTTGCCAATATCAAAAGGATGGCATCTGTGCTTTGTTCCCTTGCCTGTCTGGGGGCGGCGTCCTGTGCGGTAACGGTTGTACTCTCGTTCGCTTTTCAAAAAGCCGCGCAGACCTCGCCGAACGCGATGCTCAACGGTTCTCCTTCTTTCGGTTTGTTTATTGCGTTCTCCGCTTTTGCCGCCGTTGCCGTTGTCAATTATCTGATCGCCCAAAAAGGCCTGCCTGTACAGTTTGATGAGGGCGACGTGGAAAGGGTTGAGATTGCACGGAAGGTCAAGCGCGGCGAAATGAGTATCGACGATTTGCCGCAGCCCGTCGTCGAAACGGCGGAGACCAGGGCTATCGACGAGGAAATCCGAAAAGTCCGCCAGCAGTTCGAGCAAAAGGAGGAGCCCGCTTCTTGAAAAACTTCGACTTCAAAAAAGTTTTGCCCAAAGCGGTGACCGTTCTTCTTTGCGCCTTTTTTGTCGGCGGTGTGATCTGGGGCATCGACAGCGTGCTGAATATGGAAGGCACGCTCGTTGCTTACGAAGCGGCGCGAAGCCTCAGCGCCCGCCCGCAGACGCAACCGGAGATTTTGGCTTACCTCAATCGCTCTATTGCCAAGGCGATCGAAGAAAAACCGAAAATGACATCCTCAACCAACTGCGATTTGCTCGGCTTTTCTTTTCGGTCTGCCGAAAAGCCGCTTCTTTCCGGCGCAGCGGAATACGCCGTCAAATCGTTAGAACAGCGCGTGGAGGATTCCGCCCGCTTGATTTTCGCCGATTTCGGCGAGGGTTTCACGGGCAAAGTTGCCCCACTGCAGCTCGGTGCGCGCGACCTGGGCTCTGCCGAATGCCGCTGCGAATATTACGTCTGCGGTGTGTGCGGCGGCGAGAACGACGGCCGGCCGGCCGAATGCCCGGAGTGCGGCAGCAAGGGAACTTGGCAGGAGCGGTACCGCGACGAATACACCATCACGCTTTGCCTTGCGGACGGCTCCGAGGCGGTCGCCCGCAATTTTACGCTGCGGACGCCTCGGGAGATCGCCACCCTCATCCGCGGCGGCGCGGCCGGCTTTTTCACCTGCGGCGAGCCGGAACTGCGCTGCCGCGACGCTGAAATCATTGCCAGAGTCAACCGCCTGACAGACCAGTTGATAAGCCTGTCTTTTCAAAAGAAGACGGATATTTCCCTGAACCTCCGTTTTACCGGGGATTTCGCTTCGATCGGCGTTGTGCCGGCTGCCGTGTCGGCCGAGGATACCCGCACGCTCGATTTCACCTGGCCGGGCTTGGTCCTGTCGGAGCATGAACTTTCCATCGCCCCCAAAAAGACCGCGGCGCTGCACGCGTCGCTGAACTGCTCCGATCCTTCGGACGCCGCCGTCCGCTGGTCTGTTTCCGACGAATCCATCGCCGTTGTCGACAGCGAAGGCTATGTCAAGGCCGGTAAAAAGAGCGGGCGGGCCACGGTGACGGCTTCCTTCGATTTTCAGGGGAAAACCTACACCGACAGCTGCGAAATCTTCGTGAAGACTTCCGTGGAGGGACTCAAGTTGTCCAGGCGCCGCCTGACCATGCGTCCGGGCGAAACGGCCGGACTGGAGACGCGCATATCGCCCCGCAAGGCCACGGTTCAGACCGTCAAGTGGTATTCATCCGACAGTGCAGTCGCGCAAGTCGACCGGAACGGAAAAGTAACAGCCGCGGCGCCCGGTACGGCGGAAGTCTACGCCGTTTCAGACGACGGGTATTTCAAAGCGACCTGCGTCATTGAGGTGAAGCCGTGAAAAAAAACAAAAAATCCCTGTCAAAAACCTTTTTCGGTGCCGAAGAGAACGCGGCGGCCTCGATTGATCAAACCAAACTCAATGATTACAGCGACATCGCGGTACGGATGTTCCATACCAGGGTCCTGACGGCGAAGGAACTGTCCTTCCCTTCTATGGCTGAGTTCGCGTCCCGCCTGCTGGGCGGCATCACCTATTACCGCATGCTGTACTTTGTCAATGTACTCAAAATCGACATGACCTACGTCACGGCCATCCTGACGCTCATCGGCATCTATGACGTGCTCAATAATCCCATCATGGGCATAGCGTACGACAAAACCAGGACGCGGTGGGGCAAAGCCCGTCCTTATATCATGTTCGCGACGATCCCGTATTTCCTGAGCACCGCTATCTTGTTCAGCGGCGCGTCGTTTCTCGGCAACAGCTCCGGCGACGATCTGAGAAAAATCATCTTTGTCTTTACCATGCTCTTCGCGCAGGAGACTTTCTCCACCATCTATTCCATTCCGCGCAACAATATGGTTACGCTGATGTCGCCCAACCCGAAGGACAGGATTACCGTCGGTCTGCTCAATACCTATATCGGGGATTTCGGCGCCCAGCTGGTCTACATCATCTTCCTGCCGCTGATGGAACTCAACAACAAGGGTTACATCAACGCGCCGTTGTCCTCGGTGTTTACCGTCGTGACGTTCATCACGGCTACCATCGGCGCGGTCAGCAACGTCGCCATGGCTTTCGGCTGCAAAGAGCGCATCATCCTGCAGCCGGATCCCGCCCCCGTGACGAAATCCATCTTTTACATCCTCAAAAACAAGTACGCGCGCAGGAACTTCCTGGCCAATTTCGCCGTCAGCTGGTGGAGTACGGGCGGCTATTCCTGGGACGTTGTCACCCAGATGGAGATTTTCGGCGGCTCGCTGTATTCCATGCTGGCCTATATGCCGTATACTATACTCGACCCTTTGAGCATCGGGCTGATCCCGAGGTTCCAGAAGCTTTTCAAAAACAACAACAGGAATGCGGTCATCTGGCTGCGCGCATGGGACCTCGTCGCGGCGGTCGGCATGTCCGGCCTGGGCTGGTTTTTTGTCGACAGGAAATGGGCCATTATCGCGATTTACGCTTTCTTCTACGGCCTCAATGCCCTCAACAACGGTCCGGCCAATGTCTTCGAGGCCGAACTTGGCAGGGAAATCAACGATTACACCGAATACATGACGGGCGAAAGGCCGGACGGCACCATCAACATCCTCACCGACCTCATCACCAAAGTCACTTCGCCCATCAACGCCCTGCTGACCATCGCGCTGTTCAAATGGTCCGGCTATGACACGTCCATCCCCATGCTGCCGTGGTCCCAGGGGAACAAACTCGTTTATCAAAAAGTGTTCTTCATGTTTTCGGGCATCGGCATTTTGCCGCATGTGATCAGGTCGATTCCGTACCTGTTCTACGACCTGGTGGGGGAAAAGCGCGGGAAGATGTATATCCAGCTCAACGAGCGCCGCGCGCTGATCGCCAAACAAAACGAGAAAAACAAAGAAGTCGAAAAAATGATCGAGATGCTCAAGGAGGAGAGCCGGTAGGTATGGAACGCTTTGTTGCCGATCAAATCAAATACGGTCTTCGCCACATTCCGCTCAACGCGGCGAAGTCCTTTTTTGTGCCGTCGTCCAGCCGGGAAACGCAGGCCTTGCGCGGCCGCGGTTTCATCCGCGGCGTCTGCCACCCCGGCGAGGATTATGAGCAGATTAAAAAGGCGAATATCCGCTGGGTCCGCATCGATATCCCGTTTCCCTACGGCGAGGGGAATACGCTCTCCGGCGCTTATCTGCGCTTCAAAGAACGCGCCGAATCCTACGCGCGGCAGGGTATCCGGGTCATGGCCGTGACGCCGTATCCGCGGGATTATATTGCCGCGGGCATTGACTTCCGCCGGCCGGAGCACGAGGCGCGGCTCGGTGAAATCGCGCTGTTCTTCCTGCGCGACTTGAAAGGCATCGTCTCCGCCTATCAGATCACCAACGAAATGGGCATCCCGCACTTCACCATTCCCGTTACGATGAAAGAGGCGGCGCGCTTCATCGGGCTGCAACTGAAGGCAATGCATCCCGAAAAAGGAAGCGTCCTTATCGGCTACAATTCCGCAGGCCCCCAGGCGGACCTGCACCTGCTGATGAAACCTTACCACCGTTACTGCGATTATGTCGGGATCGACATCTACGTCGGCTGTTTTTCGAATGTCGGCGGTTACCTCTGGTTTTTCGATCTGATGCTGCGCTACCTCTGGGCCTATACCCGCAAACCGCTGCTGCTGCAGGAATTCGGCTATATAGGCGGCGGCGAGGCGAAGAGCAAGCGGGAGAAAGAGGCCATCCTGCGCGCATACGGCGTCCGGACGCCTCAGGAGGCGAAAGACAACATCCTTTCCTTTGTCGAAAAGCTGCCGCGGCGACTGCGCGAGCACGTCGAAAAAGTCGGCGGCGGCGACCCTTCGCGCTATTACGGCCTGCTCTTCCGCAGCGACTTGAACAACCACCTTTACCGCGAACTGCCGCGGAGGACGCATATCCCCGGCTACCCGCACACGCCGCAGGGGCAGGCGGATTTTTACCGCGACATCCTGCCCCGCCTGTACCGCCTGCCTTATCTTTGCGGCGCCTTTATTTACTGTTACAGCGACGCGGAACGCTGCTATATCTGCGGCCAGGAAGATTGCCCGACCGAAACGCGGTGGGGTCTGGTCGACTGCGCCGGCCGCGAAAAGCCCTCTTATTTTTCCGTACGCGACGCTTTCGGCCTGATGGGCTGAAACGAACGTATTCAAAGACCGGTTGATTTCGGGCTGCGGCGGCAAGTTGCCTGTAAAGGAAAGGTTCGTGAGAATATGAAAAAACAATCCCTGCGCTTTGTTTCCCTGCTGCTTTCGGCGGCGCTGGCTCTCGCCTGCGTCTTCTCCGTCCCCGCGGCGGCGCGGACGCCCTCGTCCGCGCAGGTCCCGGATACCGCTGCGGCGTCCGTATTCGCGCCGGGCGGCCTGCTCTACAAGCCGCTTTATCGGGCGGCCGACAAGCTCCTCAACACGCTGCTCACGGCCATCAATTTCATCTATCCCTCGCCGGCCTATCCCGATAAGGCCGGTTATGTCAGCGAGAATTTTTATGAAGGTTCGGGCGCGTTTCGCGACGAGCCTCAGGCAGGGGCCCGCTGGCGGCTGGGCTTTGCTTCCGCGTCGATATTGACCGGCGACGAACTCGACGGCAAGCATTTCGTCGGCGGGTCGATAACCGCCAAAAGCCGCAAAACGGTCACCGAAATCTGGGACGATATGAAAATCAGGGTAACCGCCCTCAGCGACGGCAGCGGCGGGACGGTCGTCGTGGCGTCCCTCGACGCTTACGGCCTGGCGAACAACGACGTCAGGGAAATCCGCGCGCGGCTGGCGTCCTATGCCGAACGCCGCGGCATCGTGAGCATCAACGTCTGCTCGCTTCACCAGCACAGCGTCGTCGACACTTTCGGCATGAACGGCGACCTCGCCGACGCGCTGGTGTTCAACCCGCTGAAACATCTGGCCGGATTCCGGAATACCGAAAACGGTAAAAATCCCGCGTTTATGGAGAGCCTGTTCAACGTCGCCGTTGACACGGTTGAGCGGGCCTGTGAAAACATGGAACCCGGCCGCCTGTATTTCGGCTCGGCGGACGCGGCGGAATATGTTTTCGACAAACGCCCGCCCTATGTCAACGACGGCCGGCTCAACCGTCTGCGCTTTGACCCCGACAATCCGCAAAGCAGGGAAACGATGATGCTGTTCTGGTACGCCCACTGCCTGGGCAACGGCGCAAGCAACACGCAGGTGACCTCGGATTATCCCTATTATATGGAAAAGATTGTCAACGAGCGGGCGGACGCGAACTTCATGATGCTTTACGGAGCCGGCCAGAGCAACACCATGAACACCGACCCGCAGCTGCTGGGCCTGTCCGGCTCGTACACTACGCTCGAAAAGATACAGGCCTATGCCGCGGCGCTCGCTGAGCGGATGCTCGGCATATCGCCGGCCGGCGAGGCGCAGATTGAGCCCCTGAGCAACATCCGCCACAGCGAAGTGTTCCTGCCGGTCGACAACGAGGTCATCCGTTTCGGCCGCAACGCGGCGTTCTTTCAAAACACCGCGCTGCGCAGCGGCCGCGGCCTCGAGATGGTGACGGAAATCGGCTATTGGGAACTCGGCGCGCGGTTGGCCGTCGTGTTCGTCCCCGGTGAAATCGAGCCCGCGCTCGTCTACGGCGGCGCGCTCTCGGAGGCGGAATCCTGGAGCGGGCAGCCCTGGAATTACCCGTCCCTGCAGGAGATGGCCGGGCCCGGCAGGAAACTGCTCGTCGCCGGCGTAGCCAACGACCAGATCGGCTATATCGTGCCGGACAACGACTATATGCCCATGACCGCGCCGCAGAGCAAAGGCGTCGAGTTTGTGTCGTTGGGCAAAACCACCGGCTCGCGGCTCGTCACGGCGTTCTATAAGTTGATTACCGAAGTACGTTAAAAATGGTCATTATGATATATAATATTACTTGATAAATTCATCTTTATCTGTTCGGATGTAATGGGGGTGGGCGGTATGAAACAACGCTACCTGACCAAATCCCGCTTCAAGCTGGCGCAGGAGTGCCCGGCCAAGCTCTTTTACACCGGTAAAAAGGAATACCCCGACCAAAAACAGGAGGACAGTTTCCTCGCGGCGCTGGCGGACGGCGGCTTCCAGGTCGGCGCGCTCGCCAAGTGCTACTACCCCGGCGGCGTCGAGGTCGAGTCTCTCGATGACGAACAGGCGCTCGCCGAGACCAACGAACTGCTCAAGCGGGACAAAGTCGTTATCTTCGAGGCGGCGGTGAAATACCAAAACCTCTTCTGCCGCGTGGATATCCTTGTCAAAGACGGCACGCATCTTGAACTCATCGAAGTCAAGGCGAAGTCCTTCAACTCAAGCGAAGGCCCCGACGGGTTTTTGAATAAGAATGGAACAAACAACGAAAGCAAATGGGGGCCCTACCTCGAGGATGCCGCTTTTCAAAAATATGTACTGGACAGGGCCTTCCCTTCATATTCCGTCGCGCCGTACCTGATGCTGGCGGATAAGGACTCCGTATGCCCCGTCGACGGGCTCAACCAGAAGTTTAAGCTCTTTGGAACGAACGGCAGGCGGGGCGTCAAAATCTCGCCGCCGGTGACGCAGCAGGATATTGAAAAAAAGATACTCTGCAAAATCCCCGTCAACGAGATGTGCGAGATGATCTACGCGAAAAATTACGGGACCAAAGACAAACCGCTCACTTTCGGCGAAATGGTGGCGAGGTATGCCGATTATTATGAGCGCGACGAGAAAATCGACGTCCCGGTTTCCGGCGCCTGCAAAGGGTGCGAATTCCGCGCGACCGCCGAACAAAAAGCGGCGGGGCTTAAAAGCGGTTATGAGGAATGCTGGCGCGAGAAGTGCGGCTGGACGCAGGCGGATTTCGAGGAGCCGAATATTTTCGATATCTGGTTTCTGCATTACAGGACCCGTGACAAGTGGCTCGGTGACGGCATTCTCAAAATTTCGCAGATAAACCCGTCCGATTTCTCCGCGGCGCCCATGGACGAGGAATATTCAACCAAGGGCAGGCAGCTGCTTCAGATTACAAAAACGCAGCAGAAGGACACGAGCCCCTGGGTCGACAAAAGGGGCCTCGCGGCCGAAATGCGCTCGTGGCGCTACCCGCTGCACATGATCGATTTCGAGACGGCGATGCCGGCCATCCCTTTCAACAAAGGCCTGCGGCCTTACGAAGGCATCGCTTTCCAGTTTTCCCACCATGTGATTGATGAGGACGGCAGCGTCGAGCACCGCGGCGAGTACATCAACTCCGAGCCCGGCAAATACCCGAACTTCGATTTCATCCGGGCGCTTAAAAAGGAACTGGAAGGGGACAACGGCAGCATCTTCCGCTATTCCCATCATGAGAACACCTATCTGTGCCACATCTACGAGCAGCTGACTTATGCCGGCGCCGGCGAGCCCGACAGCCGGGAACTGCGCGAATTCATCAAGTCCATCACCAAAGCGAAAAACGAAAGCCCCGAACAGTGGCAAGGCCCGCGCAACATGATCGATTTGTGCGAGTTGGTCAAACACTATTACTATGACCCTTATATGAAGGGCTCTAATTCCATCAAGGTGGTCCTGCCGGCCATCCTCAACAGCTCGCAGTACCTGCAACGGAAGTATTCCGCGCCGGTTTACGGCGCGGTGGGCGGCATCAAGAGCTTCAATTACAAAGACTGGCGATGGATCGAGTTTGAACCCGACGGCAGCGTCAGGGACCCCTACCTGCTCCTGCCGAAGCTGTTTGACGACCTTTCGCCCGAGGAGTTCGAGCTGCTTGAAAAAGGCGAACTGTTCAGCACCAGCGAGGAACTCCACGACGGCGCGGCCGCGATGACGGCTTATGCCAAACTGCAATTCACCGAGATGACGGAACTGGAACGCCGCAAAATTATTGAGGCACTGCTGAAATACTGCGAACTCGACACTCTCGCGATGGTGATGATTGTCGAGGGCTGGCGGGAAATGGTACGATAACGCCCCTCGTTTAGAGCTCATTGATTCCCGCAAGAGAACCGACGAAAGAAACAATAATAAAAAACAAACGATAAAAACGGAGGCATTGACCTATGCACGAAATCACATGTCCGCATTGCGGCAAAACGTTTAATCTGGATGACACCGGTTACGCGGAAATCCTCGCCCAGGTGCGCAACGAGGCTTTCGCGGCGGAACTGCAGGAGCGCCTGGCGCTGGCGGAGCAGGAGAAAAAGAACGCTGTCGAACTCGCGCGGGCGAGGGTAGCCGCCGAGATGCAGCAAACGGCAGCGCAGCAGAATATCGAGATCGAGCGCCTGAAAGCGGAGCTCAAATCAAAAGCGGAGATCATCGAGGCGACTGTCAAAGGCGAACTGAAAGACGAAGTGGCTAAAAAAGAAGCGGAGATAGCCCGCCTGCAAGAAGAACTCAAAGCCGCCGACGTCGCCAAACAGCTCGCGCTCAAGGAGGCGCTCGGCGCTGTGGAAAAACAACGCGACGGCCTGCTGCACGACCTGGAAGCCAAGGAAGCCGAACGGAAACTGCAGGAGGCGGCCCTCAAGGAGAGGTACGAAACGCAGATACGCGACCGTGACGACACCATCAAACGCCTGCAGGAACTCAAAGCGCAACTGTCGACCAAAATGGTCGGCGAAACGCTCGAACAGCACTGCAGTATCGAGTTCGACAAAATACGCTCCGCCGCGTTCCCCATGGCGCATTTCGAAAAGGATAACGACATCAGGACCGGCAGCAAGGGCGACTTCATCTTCCGTGAAGCCGACGGGAACGGCACCGAGTTCATCTCCATCATGTTCGAGATGAAAAACGAAAGCGACGAGACCGCGACCAAAAAGAAGAACGAGGACTTCCTCAAAGAACTCGACAAAGACCGCAACGAAAAAAAGTGCGAGTACGCGGTCCTCGTATCGCTGCTGGAACCGGACAACGAACTGTACAACGGCGGTATCGTCGATATGTCGCACCGTTACCCCAAAATGTATGTCGTCCGGCCGCAGTTCTTCATCCCGATCATCACCCTGCTGCGCAACGCGGCGCTGAACACGCTGAAATACAAAGCGGAGCTTGCGCTGGTCAAAGCGCAGAACATCGACATCACCAATTTTGAAAACGAACTCGAGAATTTCAAAGAGGCCTTCGGCAAGAATTACGAGCTTGCTTCAAGGAAGTTTGCAACAGCGATCGAAGAGATCGACAAGTCCATCGACCACCTGCAGAAGACCAAGGAAGCGTTGCTGAGTACGGACCGGAACCTGCGCCTTGCCAACGACAAAGCGCAGGACGTGACCATCAAAAAACTGACGCGCGGCAACCCGACCATGGCGACGAAGTTTGAGGAATTGAAGAAAGGGGAGGCTGGTGGGGAATGAGGCTTGAATGTACAATTCGTCCTCATTCGTACCAATCCCTGCCCCATGGCGCAAACCATCGCGCGTGAAATCGAAAGCAACAACCATTCAAACGGGGTTAAACTTTAAGTAGACGCGATGAAACTAACCGCAAAAAAGCAGCTAAATACGCAGCCGGCCCGCATGTGCGGACCGGCTGTGTTCTACTTCATTTCGCGGGTATTATGCCTTTTTGCGGGCAATATAGGCTGCGGCAGCCATCAGCGCGCCCGCGCACAGTACGGCCATCAGCGCCGCCGGCGGGATGCCGAACCCGTCCGGGCTGCCGGTTTGAGGAATGGTCTGTTCCTCGGTGGTTTCTGCCGTCGTTTCCGGCTGCGTCGTGGTTACGCTGTCCGGGTAGGTGATGATGAAGCGGTACCTGCCGTACTGCACATTATTGGCGTCAATCGCCTTGAGATGGAAAGTGTAGACGCCCGGCGCGGTTCCCTCGGGCATTTTCAAGGTGACCGTGAAAGGCACATGGACGTCGGTCGGGCCGGAATAATAGGGCGCTTGAATATCCGTAATCCAGGCGCCGAACTCCGTTTCCTCCGGCACGAGCCGCAGCTGTTCCACATTGGGCGCCAACAGGGTTTTTGAAATGGCGGCTACGACATCCTCCGCGACATCGCTCGCGTTGGTATTATAAGCCTCGCCGCCTGTCAGCCCCGCCCAGTGGCTCCAGTATTCGAGAAAACTGCCTTCGGTCTGGCAGGCCAGCAGTATAATGTTGTTGGCGGCCATGCCGGCGACCACTTCCTGCAAATCCAGGTCGTCAGCGGTACCAAGCAAGGTGTCGCGGCCGGGGTCGATACCGGTCGATAAAACGTCCGTTTTGCCCGGGATGCCGCTATTGACATCGTCGTCGTGAGGCAGGCTGTCGCCGAAGTTGACGAAAATCTTTTTCGCGCCGCTGCGCCAGCCGATGCTTCCATCGGAATAACTCTCGAACAAAATACGCGTATAGGCTTCGGGATAGTCTCTGCCGTAACCCAGCGAAAGGCCGCTAATGGTATCCGAAACCGCGTTTTTGTCTTTGGTGACGGCGCAGTTCATCGCGTAGGGATAGTCTCCGTCCGAGGCGACGCCGTAAATGTCGGCATAGCCGGCGCTTTCGTAATAGCCGTCGTAATCCATGTAGGAGACGACGCCGAAAGAGATATCGCTGCCCAGAGCGCTAAGCTGTTCCATCATGCTGATGGCGTTGCTTTTGGCGGTCGACAGGATGCCGCCCATGCTGCCCGTCAAGTCGAAGGAAAAAATGACGTCGGCCGACGGCGGCGCTTTGGGCACGTAAACCGTAATCGGCTGTTTGCGTTCATCCCGCGGATTCATTTCAAACTCGAACGTCTGGCTGACATCGGCTGCAAATGCGCCGACGCTGCCCGCGGCGAGAAGAAACACCGCTGCCATGAACATAGCGAGAATTCCCAAGGTCTTTTGCGCCGTTTTCTTTTTCATCATGACACCTCCGAAAAATGATAGTCCCTGAACGATGTGACTTCATTGGTTTTCGCAAGCTGTGTCCCGTTGAAGAGGGCGGTGTTTGCCGATGCGAATTGACGCGGGATTCGATATGAAATTGTATATGTTATTCGAATTATAAAACCGCTGATGTTATTTTGTCAACCAAAACAGAATGGATATGTCAGCAAAACGGCAAAGTTTCGGCGAAACGTGCTTGCGCGAAGGACTTGATCGCCACCCGCCCGAACCGAAAACCCGTCACCGCCTGCTGTTTTCATAAAGGCCGTACACTTCTTCGTAAGGGAACGAACCGGATTTCAAACGATAATATGCGCTATCGTTGCCGACGGTAAACACGCCGTTTTTGTCGACGCTGAAACGCGCGGTTACCTGGTCGCCATTTTGAAAAACGACGTTCATCGCCGTAAAAACATCCATTTCCCGGTCCGTTTCCTCAAACTGCAGCCCGCTGAAAGCGTCCGCGATTTTTTGAACGGCGGTTTCGTCTTGCGTGAACATCGCGTAACTGCTGACGCCGTAAGTGATGGTGACGCGGTCCGCCCGGATTTCGGCGGGCGCGCCGGGGGCTTTCGAGCAGCCGCTGAATGCCGCGGCCATCCAAAGCAGCGGCAGAAGTAAAGCGAGCTTTTTCATCTCAATCAACCCTTTGCCGTCAAGTTGAAACATCTACGGTTTTGTGAAATAGAAATCCGTCACCGCGTAGTAATTGCTTTTGGGCTTGGAGTCCTTGTCGAAAAGCAGCGGCCAGTCCGGCCTGTCTTTGCCGAGCGCCCTCCATGAAACGGCGTCGTTGACGCCCCAAAAAGTGACGTTGGTAATGACGTCGGCATTGTCGCGCAGTACTTTGAAATACGAGCGGTAGCGCTCGCGCTGCAGCGTTTCACGCCACTTCGGCAGAGTTTCGTATTTCACACCGGGAAAGATATCGTCGTACACGGTGATGTCCATTTCCGTGATTTCCACATCGATGCCGAGGCCCGCGAAGCGTTTGATTTCTTGATCCAGCCGCCTGGCGGACTCGTTCGGGTGGTAAAAATCAAAATGCCCCTGTAGGCCGACGCCGTCCACCCGTATTCCCTGGTCCAACAAGCTCTTGATCAGGCGATAGGTATAATCCATTTTAATCTGGTTTCTTTCGGTCTTTGTTTCATTGTAAAACAGTTTCGCGTCGGAGCCGATCCGATCCAGCGCTTCCCGGGCAAACTCAAAAGCCTTTTTAACGTAGTCCGCTCCGTACAGTTGATATACCAAATAATCTTTATAGGTGCCGGTATTGTCGTAACTCAGCGCTTCGTTGACCACGTCCCAGCAGTACACCACGTCGTCGTACCGCTCGATGACGGTCGTGATGTATTCCTTGAGCCTGGCGTAAAAAAGCTCCGGGGACGCGTAATTCTCCCCGTCATAAAGCATCCAGGGGCAGACCTCATAGGCGTAACCCCAAACCAGCGTGTGCCCGCGCATCACCAGCCCGTTTGCGCGGCAGAAGTCCGCGATCGCGTCCGCTTCGGCGAACTGCCAGTTGCCCTCCGACGGCTCGAGGGCATAAATTTTCATGGCGTTTTCGCAGGTAATCGAATTGAAGTTTTTCAGGACCATCTCCTCGTTGGCGAAAAGCGACTGCGCGCTGACGGCGGCGCCGATGAGAAAATAGTCCTCATAAGCGGTTTTCAAGCCGATATAGTCGCCGGTGTCCGTGCGTTCCACGCGGCTGAAAAGCGGGTCCAAAGATAACGTGGATACGGCCATCAGCAAGGCGACAACCACGGAAAGCATTTTGTCCAGTGCGGCGATCATAGCGTTCCCTCCCGTTTTCAACAAAAATGAGGCGTTTTTCGGCGGTTATCTCACTCAATCAGCCCAGCGTAAAACTTCCGCACCCTCGCGGACCATTTCGCGACGTCGCAGGGTCCGTATGTTTTCGGCATCGCTTTCATCAGCAGCGCCGCTTTACCGATTTTCGCGCCGGTACGCGCCGCCTTTTTCAGTAGTTGGGGCTGCCCGATGAGCGCCTGCGCGCGGTTGACGGCGTCGCCGGGTTTGATTTTCAGCATGCTCGCGAGGCTGGTGTTGCCCGACCCGAACGCGAAATCCTGTGCGGTGAGAACGCCTTTTTCAAAGCAGTAATCGAGTTCGGCCGGCGTGATGCTCATCAGCAGGCTTTTGATGCAGGCGATTTCGCTGAGCCCGGCGCCGATTTCTTTATAGTATTTCACCTGATAAGGCCACAGCGTATGCGCGCTGTATGCGCCGCCCTTGTCCGCGAGCACGGTTTTGGCCAGCATGCCCGCCGCGCGCAGGCTGTTGGCGATACCCGAGCCGATGATCGGCATCGTCATGAAAGCGCTGTCCCCGACGGCGGCATAACCGTCGCAGACCATAACGCCCAACGGCTGGCGAACAGGGATTTCGGTCAAGCGGCCGCCGCGCAGCACCTTGCGGCCCAGCCGGGGATTCTTAACGCGCAGGGCTTCCGCCATACGCTCGGCCTCGTCCAAACCGAAAGGTTCGAATCGGCCGACGAGCAAATCGGTGAAACCTTCCTCCGCGGCAATCCAGGCGATGCCCCTCGTGCCTTCCGGCAGGAGGAATATCTTATACTTCGCGTCCGGTTCTTCCGCGCAGGCGCGGTCGTAGAACGCGCGGTAGACATAGAGCACCTCGTAACGGCGGGGCTCTTTTTCGATGCCGCAGACGGCGGGCAGGCGCGTGCGCAGCGGCGTGCGGACTCCGGCCGCATCAATGACCAGATCGGCATGGATATCGCCCTGCGCGGACTTGATGCCGATGACGCGGTTGCCCGCGAGCAACGGGCCCAGGATGTCGCAGCCGTAGACAAACCGCGCCCCGCACCGCTGAGCGTGGCCGATCAGATGGCGGTAAATATCCCTGCGTTCCATCTTGATTTCCCGTTCTGCCGGCGGGATGATCTGGGTCAGCGGTGTCTTCCGGTTGGGGCTGTAAAAGGTCATGTTCGTTTTGTATTCGTACATCTCGCGCGGGGGCATACCCATTCCAGCGGCTTTCAAAGCCCCGGGCGCGAAAATGTCCGTCCAGTCGTAGCCGAGCGTACCTTCCCGGGCGCGTTCATATACGGTCACATCCATCCCCGCCTTGGCGAGCAGGGCGGCGGCCGCAATCCCGCCGTGACCGGCTCCGGCGACGATTATTTTTTTACTCATGAATACTCTCCCGGCATGTTTTTCCGTCGTTGCTGAAGCGCTATATCAGAACATGCCGCGGGCAAAAGCGAAAAGGTCCCTCAGCGCGTCGACGAAAGCAAGCAGGATGCCCGCGTCCGGCAGCGCCGCCTGTTCCCCGCAGCGGATGACAATTTCCCCGTCGACTTTTTCCATCGTATCGGCGCGGTAGGTGTTCAGCGTAACCGCGCCGCCGCCGAATTCGAGCACGGAGTACATCGGCGCGAAACTCTGCGCCGCAAACGCGATGTGGGGCGCGGCCGTTTCGGGCGCACCCGAATACTTGCTGCCCGAACCCGAACCGGCCGAAACATAAACGGCGCCTTCTCCGTCCGCCGCGGGTTTGAACCCGCGCATGGGAACGGTGCGGTAATAGACATGGTCGTGCCCCGTCAGCACCAGGTCGACGCCGCAGCGGTCGAACGCCCTTGCCAGATAGGCGCCGTTGAAGTCGTCTGTCAACAGGTTGCCCTGCGGGCCGGAATCGGCTTTGTAAACCGGGTGGTGCATCATCACCACGCGCGTTTCGCATTCGGGGTAGGCCTGTACCGCCGCGCACAGCAGCGCCTCATTGGCGTAGAGCAAGCCGTTGTTGGAGTCGAGCACCACAAACAACACGCCGGCCGCGGTGAAGTAATACCCTCTGCCCCCGAGTGAGGTGGTCGCGTACGCCTTGAAAGGGTTCGGGTTGTTGAAACGGTCGGTATATATCGGGTAACTGAAATCGTGGTTGCCCTGCGCCGCCGCAAAAGGCACGTGGCGAAGGGCTTTCGCCTCCAGCAGCGCGTTGTACTCTATTTCGCTGGTCGCCGTGTTGACCTGGTCGCCGGCGCACAATATCAGCGAAATGTCCGGTTCGGCAGCGAGCGCTTTGCGCAGCGTCGCGTTGAAGCCGCAGGAGTCGCTGATGAGCACCGAGTCGAGCGATTCGTCGCCCGAGCGGCCGATTTGCGGGTCGGAAAGGAACAGCGCCTTCAAACCCTCGCTGCCGATAGCCATGAAACGCCCGGGTTCGGTCCAGACGCCCCCGGCGGTATAACTGTAGTAATAATCAGAGCCGGGCGACAGCCCCGTTGCCACGGCTTTGTTGGACCATTTACCCGTCAAGGTCAACGACTTGTCGACATGAAGGGCTTGCGGGTCCGACATATCGGGCTTTGAGCTGACCATCAGCTGCGAACGGCCGTCGCGAAGCCGCGTCTGCCATGCGAAACGCATCTGCGTTTCGTCGGTTCCGGGCGTCAGGACCATGTCGCCGGGGTCGTTTTTGATGGTTTCCCAGCCGGCCGTCCACGCCTCGAGTTCTTCCGGGGTATAAGCGGGCGCCGCGAACGAGGTAAAGCACAAGTAAAAGGCGAGTATCAAAGCGAGCGGAACCATGCAGAGCCGAACGGTTTTATTCATTTTGGAACACTCCTTCCGTATAGGGGTATTATATCAGCAAAAGCGGTATTTGCCACACCCGTTTCGTTGAAATGGCAGTGCGCTTATGATAGGATAACACATAGAAAAAACGAATCATAACCAAAACGGAGGCGGTTGTTATGTTCGCCGGCGCGGGATTGACCAGGCTTGTGAAAGTCATCAAAGCGCTTATCCCCCTGTTCGCCCTGCTCTTTACGTTTAATTCCACCATGTACGCCGCAAAAATCGGCAACAGCGGCATGTTCGACAACACGCTGGACAACGCCCTTCCGCAGACCGCCGTCGCCAACATGGTCAACGCGCATTTCAGCCAGCCGCTGCCCCCGGGCAAGACGGTCAAAAAGTGCGTCATCTTCGGCTGGGACGGCGCGCGCTGCGACTCCCTCCTTACGCTCAAGGACGAGCCGCTCAGCGCCATCCGCGAGGTCTCGGATGCGGGCGCGCTGTTTGCCGCCTATGCCGGCGGCGAAAGCAAAATCATCGATACGCAAAGTACGAGTACGGCCCCGGGCTGGGCTTCTATTCTCACCGGCAAATGGGCGAAAGATACCGGCGTTTACAACAACGGCGATTTGCTGAAAAGCAGCTGCCGCACCGTGCTGACGAGCCTGGTCGAGAGCGGTCAGGCGTCAAGCGCCGTCTTTCTGTGCAGCTGGGGCGGCCACATCACCGCTTCCGACGCGACGTACCGGGCAGAAGCCGCCTACACCGCGCAGCAGGGCCTCGATGTCCGTTGGGAGACTTACAGCGGGGACGATGCCGTTCAAGGCGCGCTGGCGCAAGAAGTATCTTCGCCCGGCGCAGCCGATCTGATCTTTCTGATTTATGAGCGGCCCGATTCCGCGGGACACGACGGCGGGTTCGGCAACGGCAACCCCGCCTACGCCGATGCGGTCCGCGCCTGCGACCGCGATTCGCTGGCTGTCATCAGGCTGATTCAGGCAAGGGATACCTTTGACAGCGAGGACTGGCTTTTTATCATTGCCTCCGACCACGGCGGGCAGGGCACCGGCCACGGCGCCCAAACCGTCGAGTGCAGGACGACGTTCATCGCTACCAATAAAATCCGCCAAGCCGGCGGCTGACTGCCGTTCGGCATCCGGCCCAATGAACAAGCCTGTTTGTTTTAGGTGAAAACGATGCTGCAAACTGTAAAAAAAATGGCCTTGTCGCTCCCGGCGCTGCTCATGGCCGTGCTGGCGGGGCTCGTGATTCCGGCAGGCGACGGCCAATACGCCCGGAGGCTGGACGAATCGGGGATGTTTGCCAACACCGCAGCCGGTGCGTACCCGCAGACCGTCGTCGCCGAGGCGGTCAAGGCGCATTTCCGTTCGCCGCTGCCCGCGGGCAAGTCGGTCAAGAAATGCTTTGTCATCGGTCTCGACGGCGCGCGCTGCGACAGCGCTTTGCTGTTGAAAGGAAAGGCAGACAGCGGCGTCAATCTGCTCGCGGCCGAGGGCGGCCTCTATATCGCCGCCGCGGGCAGCGACGGGACGCTTCTGCACACGCAGCCGACCAAAACCGCGCCCGGCTGGACGACCCTGCTGACGGGCGAGTGGGCCGTCGGCCACGGCGTTTGGTATAACGGTTTTATTAAAACCGTCCGCCCGAAGACTTTCCTGACGCAGCTGGTGGAAGAAGGCAGCGCCCGCAGCGCCGTGTTTGCGTGTATTTGGCCCTGGCACGTACAAAAGGCATGGTCCACCTACCGCATCGAAGCGCTATACGACCAGGCCAAAAAGCTGCCCGTCGCCTGGAACACCTATGCCGGCCAGCAGGAGATGCAGGCGGCTCTGCTTGATATGGTTTCAAGCCCCGGCTGCCCCGATATCCTGTTCAGTATCTACGAGCGTCCGGACGAGGCGGGGCACGCCTGCGGTTACGGCAACGGGGTGCCGGAGTATGGCGAAGCCGTCGCCTTGTGCGACCGCGACGCCTTTGATATCATCCGGACCATCCGCGCGCGCCGGGACTACGCCTCCGAGGACTGGCTCATCATCATCACTTCCGACCACGGCGGTCAGGGGAACGACCACGGCAACCTTTCCGAGGACTGCCGCCTGATTTTTATCGCTTCCAACAAGGCGGTCGGCGCCGATGAATAAACGCAGCGGCGACCGGAGCGCCACAGTGCTTTTTGCCTTTTTCTGGTTCGCTTACTCCGCCACCTATATCGGGCGGCTTAATTATTCGGCCTGTATGCCTGCCATCATGGCGGAACTTCACCTGTCAAAAGCCTTTGCGGGTGCCGTCGGCACCGGTTTCCTGGCTTTTTACGCGGTCGGGCAGCTGCTCAACGGCCTTATCGGCGATAAAATATCCCCTAAATATATGATCGGCGCCGGCCTTTTCGGCGCCGGTACCGCCAATCTTTTCATGGGTTTCAACACCTTCGTGCCGCTGATGCCGGTCATCTGGTGTTTCAACGGCTATTGCAGCGCCATGCTCTGGTCGCCGCTGATACGCGCCATCTCCGAATGGCTGCCGCAGCACCGGCAGACGAGAGCGGGCGTCGGCATCGCTTCGACGATACCGGCGGGCACCATCGCTTCGTACCTGAGTTCCGCGCTGATCCTGCGC